>Ga0228710_1012423_pt1 | contig 10561 bp, 6 predicted proteins | sample MedpolnodulmetaG_FD_177995 | JGI IMG/M metagenome (GOLD analysis project Ga0228710, IMG submission 177995) | Root nodule microbial communities from Medicago polymorpha collected in Santa Monica, California, United States - pink nodules | ecosystem: Host-associated > Plants > Roots > Nodule... | reverse complement strand
AATTCTACAAGTTCTACCATCAATTCCGATTCTTAACCCTAATTCTCAAATTCTCATGAACAACAACAAAACTACATGCTAAATTCAATTTCAGAATTATACCACTTAAGATTAGAGAATATTAGTCTCACCCTTACCTTAGATTGGTGATTGCAAGACTCTATAGGTTCTCTCTTCTCTTGGTTCTCCTCTTCTCCTCTTTTCTCCAAAAGCTTCTAAACCTAATTTGTGTCTGGCTCTTAGCTTTTATATCTCACACCCTCAACATATTTTCTAACTAAATCCATGTATTTTCTAACTACACCCACACATATTTTCTAACTACATCCACATATTTTCTACCCTTCATATATATTTATTCTAATATTCCAACATATTCTACTAAAAAAAATAATATAAAGCCACTTAATAAAATATAATACACCACAACACGTCATAAATCAACGTAAATCACATAAGTCATATAAAAGACTCTAAACTCAACCAAAAATAATTAAATAATAAATTGGGGCGTTACAGGTATCGCAGAAAATCATTAATTATCTACAACGATCTAATAAATATATTTATAAAAAAAAAAGAGAAAAAGCAAGGGGTGACATAAATCTAAAACCCTGGCAAAAAAATCTTAACAATTTCTAAAATGTGTAAGTCAGACCTGTCATGAAAGAAATCATCATGGATAAAGTTACGAATATCCCATCCATAAAAAACATTAGATCCAAAGATTATATCCACCTAATTTATCTGGACAAGTGTTAACTTCTTTTAAATATGAGTACAAATTAAACTTGTTTTCTTTGTTTCTTTTTATGGTGTTTAAAGTTTGAACCCCGAACCTTACCAACTAAACCAAACTCATGAGGACCTCGTTTTCTTTGTTTGCTCAATTATGTTGTCTAGTCTTGAATTGCCATGTGACAAATATGAAGATTTACAAGCTAAAAAATTGTCTTTGAGTAACTCTCTTATCAAATATTAAAATCATAAGCTATCTCGATGGCCAAAATTACGCAATAAAATTCATTATAAATAGACAATTTTGATCCTATATAACAAGAAAAACAACCAAGAGTTTCCAATCTCATATCTCAAAATATGCCAAAACAAGCAACAAGACTAAGGAAACTTCAAGCTAAGTCATATGTACTACACTATATCCAGCTACAATTAAGAGGTGTTTTAGAACCGATAGACTTGGATTTTTAGCCCTTAATTATTCTAATGATAACCTAAATATTTAAGTTAAAAATTTATGTTTTGTTATTTGATAGAATTTTCTTGAGTGTGTAGATGGCCATATTTGAGATGGGTGGCTTATTCAAGATTATTAAGACCAAAAGGAACAATTACTTTGCCTTTGGTACAAAGTTTTCATCAATAAAGATGAATTGTGTTCGATGCTTTTGCATCTCTTTCAAAAATACAAATAACAACATATAGAGACAACAGAAAAAATTTATCCTGATTCACCCTACAACTCGGAATTACTTCTAGTCCCCTTGCACTTTCAGGGAATTTTTCCACAATAATCAAATCCTAATTACAACAGCAGTACTTAGACAACATTGTCCTATATTTCCTTTCCTCAACCTAGGGGACTTCCTAATTTAAATCTACAGATATACAACAAGAAGTTGTTTACAAAAATATAGTGTTTACATAAACTCTTGGAGTGAAGCTCAGTACACTTAGAGTGTATCTCTTACATATGTTTATTTTTCTTTTCTAGACAAAGTATATAATATAAACAAGTATGTATGTAATTACAGTAGTATATATGAACAAGTTAGACTTTTGTATAAATGTGAGTATGCTTAAGTGTCGTAACCTTCTTCAGTCAAACTAGTTTTTTTAAATAGAGACGAAGTATATGATCGTGGATGAAGGGATCCTTGTCTTTTAATATTGGTGCAGAGCTTTGCCCTTATCTATGACACTCAGTGGCGGAGCCAGGACCTTGGGGTAGGGGGTTCGGATCTTTCAACTTCATTAGAGATACCAAATTTTTGTGCAGTTATTTTCTCTTTTAATTATCATTTATTTATACTACTAAATTTATAAATTTCGTCATTTTTTACCAATCAAATATCTAATTTTTTGCATGAATGTTTAATTTTATTTATATTTTCCATATTTTTGTAAAAATTATAAATTTCAAAATCTATCAAATGAAAGTTAGAATTTGTGTAGATTATAAATTTATAATTCTAAAGCATAATAATTTGGTGTATAACTTTTCTGTATTCTTGAAATAAGTTTCACGGGAAGAAGTAAACATAATTTGCATAGGTTACTGGTTACGGAGAAAATAGGAGGGAGAGTAAATTGAGTACACCTTGAATTTGAGTTCCCTGAGAATAATTAAATTTTTTTTTTTTTTTTTTGGAAAAGATGACTTTTGAAACCAACATGATTAAATAGGATAAAAATTTGTCATTTTTATTTATAATTTGGGATAAAGAAAGTGAATTTTTTCTTGTTAAAATTTAGGATGGTGGGAGTATTAAGCTATGAAAGAATATAAAATATTAAGTAATATATATTATATTCGCAAGAGCTAAACACTGCGACATAATTAGTTTAGGGTCCGTTTGGATTTTCTTATTTTAGAGCTTATGCAAAGCAGTTTATGCAAATAAATAAGCATTAATGTATTACTTATAAATTTGTTAAGGTAGTTTATGAAAAACCAACTTATGAATATACAATTTTCGTTAGTAAGATCTTATGAATTAACATAAAAGCTTATTTATTTGCATAAGCACTTTTTCTTAAGCTCAAAATAAACTCAATCCAAATAGTGGTAAAAGCTTCTTAAATGGCTTTTAGGAATTGTGTTTTATTTCCAACCACTTCATTTCATTTTACTTTAGAAGGAATTCAATTATTACAATTATTAATAAGAAAATAAAAGAAAACAAATGTAATAGGAAAACCCAAATAGAGTATATCGAAAAGCAAGTCAGTTATTTCTAGTTGAGCCAAAAACTGATGTGCTAACGTAAAAGTGAGACCCGTGTCATTTATAGGATGAGGGAAACTTGAGTTATTACTTAATAGTGCAAAATCTTTGGTCAGGTGGTGCAATGTTAAAATATCAGGAGGTTCAAATAACATTATAACAGTGTCATCATCTGCAAAATTTAAAAGCCCAAGGGATGCAGCTGCATCCCCTCACTTATACGTGGCCCCGCCATTGATGACACTTAACTCATCAATGTCCAGAGCTTCCAAATACCTAACGTAGCATGCAATACAAGTCCGTAGCTTTGACCGGTAGTGTAGAGCTTTGACTTGATGCGGAGATAGTACTTCACCTATACTTAGAATTTCCAGCATACTTATACACGTATTTAGAGAATCATAATTGTTATAAAAACATGTTTCGTACGTTGCTTTGTTGTCATCAAAACTTTAAGGGATTTGTTCTATTAACTAATTTTGGTTTAACACACTTACCTCTTTGAAATGAGTATTCTTCAACGACCTTTCTAGTATGAGTATTGTCCCTCCAAACAAACCTTTAAACAAAGATTTGTTTGCCTCTAATGGGAGGATCAAAACATTGTGTTTGTATCAGAGTATCAACTACAACTTTTCTTATTTACATCAAAATCTAATGAGTATTAACTAAGGATATTCAGTGAATTTCTTTATCTGAAGTTCATGGTTTTTTCTACATATTAAATGATTGTTTGAAATTGCCTTTTTCGTTTGCTCTTTTCATGGATGTTCCGTATAACCATATCATGAATGCATTTTTTCATATTGAAATTGATACCCGCATATGGTTTCCTCCTTTTAATATGGTTGAGTTGGACACTAAATCCTTTTGCATTCAGCTATAAACCCTAAACTATATAGTCATTAGTAGTCTGACAACCTTAGACTTTGCTTGATCTTCATAATTGTTCTGCATTTTTCCTCTTGATCATGTAACCATTACTGTTCCATCAACAATTCCTTCACTCTGAATACTTATGATTTAGTAATCCCAAGAAAGCATTTGTTGTAAAGGGATATTGGAGCTTCCGAACGAGACAAGAGTTTGTATGAAATATCCTTTGTGGGTTTGTACGATGTTGTAGTGATAACGTGCTCCAAGATTGTACCCGAAAATATAAGCAGATGAGGGGATGTCGTACAATTTTGGGTCTTCGTTTTGCAGCACAAATTTGTTGTATTGACTGTATTCTTGAGCTTGGCTGTGAAACAGTTGTCTTAAGAAACATCTTACAGGCTATTGAAGATTGTCAGAAAATAGAACTTGATTTTAGATGTCTTTCTTTTCTCACATTAGACGTAAACCTTTGGATGCACGTTGCATTTTGGTTTCTCGCGTCTCAGTGTACAATTGACATAAATTTCCTAAAGCTAGAAATTAAAATTTCCAAGTAAATGTGAGTCTGGGATATCTCTAACGTTGTTAGTAGTGGATATTGTATGGATTACAAACTAGCAAAGCATGCAATCTTTAACTCTGAAGAGGGCGTGGATTTAAGAAATCCCCACATTTCAACCCACTTGGGTTGGCCCGTGGTATTGTCTTGAGACCTAGGAATGTGCTCTTCCTTAAAGTCTCAGGTTCAATTCTCTCCAGCGCCTATTCGGGTGGGCTACTTTAACTTCATCAAAAAAGAAATCCCCACATTTCCTAGATTCTTCTGTATTTTGTTGATTTGGGTTCTCTTGTGCCTTGACCCCATTTTCGTTAATATACGATTGTTTTTATCAAAAAATAAATAAATGAACTTCTATTTATGAAATGAACAAAAAAAAAAATCACCCATCACTCATATCTTGTAGATCGGTTTCGAGTTAATGGTTATTCCAAGATAGAACAAGAAAAATTGAATTTAATTAAATCAATTTATACACCTTTGGAACAATTTGAAAATTACAAAAATAAAACAACTCATTTTGAAGAACAAAGGAGGATTAATCAAGTGCAACAGAGCTCTGAATGGACAATGCTATATCACGCGAGAAAAATCTAGCGAATGATTCACGAATACATATTTGCTTTGGTAACAAAACAAAAAATAGTGCCCCACTTGCCATACATGTCGATTACCAAAGTAAAATAAGCTGTGTTTTCAATTCGGGAAGCTTTCGCGAATAAAAGATTCGCTATAAACAGTATTATCCTTCCATAATAATTATAATTCTAACAAAAAAAATTGTATGTTATTTAACAATATCAACGAATCATTAATGTTTCTTTTTCTATTGTACCCTTGTTAATTGTTACCTCCTCTTTTTCTAACTCTTCAAATATCTCTCTCATACTTTTCATGAAGGGTAGTTTTGTAAAGTAAATCACAATTTTCCTTTTCCATACAAAAGTAACTAACTATTTTTCACATATACATATAAACGTGAAAGTGTTTCAACACCGGACTGGTCAACGTCTCCACATAACAAAGGTAAGCAAGAAAACAACAGTCAATAGCATTCCTGCATATTTGATCCATTGATCAACTCGATTTCGTCTCTCAATTAGTCTCAGAACTCTGTTTGAAATGCCCACTGTATTGAGGACGTCCAAAGCCTTTCGGTGTGCACTCTGCACAAAGATAACCCGAAAAAATATTTTCAAAAACAGTGAATGGATAAACAATGCTTAACTATTACCACTAGTCTAAACACACTTCAAAACAGTATGAAAAATATTGGTGAATCACACCGTGAGAGTAACCGATAATCAACTTTGAAACAGGTTCCTAAAATTGCTTCGTTCCTCTGCACAGCAATCGTGTCTTAAATTACGCTGTTTTCAATCAAAGAATAAAAACTACAACTAAAAGCATCAAACATAGCTTGATACAATTATGCAAATGTAAATGCACAACAAATGAAGGAAATGATGTAATTCCTTAGAATACACTCCAATGTTTCCTAAAATGGATTGTTTGGTGCAATGACCTGATTAGGATTTATTAATTATCCCTTAATACAAGTAGCCAGGTTTCTTCAACTCTTGGAAAAGAGACAACAGATTTAAATGTTTAATAGGTCAACAATTGGAACAATGGATGGATTTAAAAGTGTGCAGGAAAAAAAGGGAAACAAAAATTAAAAGGTACGCTTACTGTGTGAAAACATTTTATGTTTTCGTTTCTTAAATTTTGTGTTAATTTTATATGTTAACAAAGAGTAATGAGACTCTTGAAGTAACAACTCTCGCATTTCTAGAAACAGTGAAAATGTCAAAATAACTATTTTCATTATTTTTGGAAATGCATCATTCCTAGCTAGCATATTATCTTCTCTCCACCACAATTACTCACATCAAACGTCTCATTTTCTTATTAGAAGGCTAAAATGAACACGCATTCTAGAAAATGAAATCAAAAAATGTTTTCACAAAGTAAACAGGTCCAAATACTTCAAACATTTAAAATTTGAACTGATAAAACCAGTTTTGTTGAATTTCTGCTATGCTACCGCACTGCTATTTGACAAGAGTACACTGATGGGCATATTGCAGACAATTGCGGATTGTTCATTAATATTTGTTCATTCTCTGTAAAAGGTATTCAATTACGACCCAACTAGATAAGTTGACTTTCCATAAAATAAATAGACCAATAATAAAACAGTGTATTTAAAACAGTGTTTTGTTCTTCTTAGAGATAAATCCTAAATTTTAGCCTCATAGTTTGTTGTGACATCTGGCTATTGAGTATATTATGGGTTAACAAAAGAAAGCAACAAAAAAAATACCTTCAAGCGTTCCCTTTGACCATGTATTGAAGAAAGGATAGCCTCACCAAGTGCATTAGCATTTTCAAGCTCCTTAGAAGAACTACGAACTGAATGCATTGCTTGTGCATCGTCATCGAAAATTCGCAAAACGTGAGATGAATCCCCATTCTAAAATTGCAAACAAGGTTGTTAGCAAGTTGAGAGGGAAAAATACACAGCGAGCCATCAAATAGAGCAGATAGCAATGACATACCATTCGTCCCAGCAGTTCTGCTCTCTCTTTAGCTTCTCTACTCCGTTTCTGACTCCTTGAGTTATATTTATCCAAACTTTCTTTCAGTGATTCAGCCTCTTCAGCTATTTGTTCCACCTTTCTGCTCAAGAAAACATAACTCCCCATCTTTAAGTACAAATATAACAAATCAGAGACATCATATATATAATATAATATAAACGAAACATAAACAAATAAATTTATAACAATTAGATAAACCAAATTGATTTTTTGTTCAATAGAAGTAAACAAGTTCATAAAGCAATGAAATTATTTCATGTTATTATTTCATCATATATTATTATTTATTTAAAGGAAAGGAGATGGTTGTTTGCGACAAGAAGAAAACCAAAACTACGTAGAGTCTTGTTATTTAATTTATGAACAAGGTTGGAACAAAATGACGAAGCAGTGACAGATACTAAGAAACCAAAACCATGCACACATTTTACTCGGTTCTTACTTATCTTAACGTTGACAACTGACAAATCTCTCTTGCTACCACATAACTGAATCAATTGACAAACTAATGGTTTCCCATTCACCAATGGCACTTGTCCTTGCTCATGCTATTTAAGATTCATATACAGCTCTAAAAATGTTCCTTTCAATGCATATGTAACACCCATCTTTGTTAACACTAACAATGTGATAAATTTTTTAGATTTTATTCCTCTAAAACGAGTCTTAAATTTAAGAGAATAATATGGAATCTCAACTATCGATGAAAAAAACCAACAGGCAATATCACATCTACCGATCTACAGATAACATATCACAAATTTGTTAAAATCTATTCCAACCAGCAATAACAAAAAGACATTTCCCCAAGATTCGTTATAAGAATCAATAAAAGAAACCACGCAACATAGAACCATTGCAAAAAGAGAACTTCAAAAACAAAACCCCCTCACATGACAAGACACGTTTTTTTAAAACCAAAGTTATCCTCTGCGCGCAACTGCATAGACCAGTCCATTCCATGTAATTGAGATCCATTTAAAAGGTCGACATCTCCAAACAAATGTAACTGAGATCCATTTAAGAGGTTGAACCCTCGAATAAATGGTTACCGGACAAGACACAAATTTACCACCACATTTCCTCAACAAATTTAATCAACTTTACGATGCACCTAATTTCTCATATAACACACTAAAACCTTTGAAATTTTCCACTGAAACCAACTATCCCCTATATTCTGTATTTCTTCACTTAATCTTCCAAACAATACGAATAAACTCAATTCGACATTATAACAGCACTACGCATACCTTCTATACGAATTCGAGATTCAATCCCTAAGTTCAATTGAAAAACGAAACCTATCAACATTCTTTCACATTCAAAATTCACAATTCAGAAACTCAATGAAATCAATCAGAGACAAACTCTATAAACCATAACAATAAAACAAATCGTTATACATAAAAACGAGATTCACAACAACAAATTCAACAAAATCAGAATCAGAATCAACGCAATTTCAATTTGTTCACCTTTTCCATAGATCACGTTGAGGTTTGGCTGCAACGGAACGCCAAAGACGATCCATCTCAACGCAGAGGGATTGGATCTGGTTGATATCCCTCTTCACGGAGAAGGAAAGCTCTGAATCGACACCGACGGCAGCGGCGGAGGTGGAGGTGGAATGTTCGAGGCGCTCGAGACGTTCGAGGCCGTCGCGACAACGAAGTAATAGCTTCTTCGCGCTTTGGTGTACTTCTGAGAGCGTTCCTCCGCCTCCTCCTACTTCCATGGTAACGACGGCGACGGTGGTGGTGGGTTCTGAGTGTTTCTCCGGCGAAGATAAAGGTTTGTGAAACGCGGTTACGTAAGGTGAGATTCGAATTTGGTTGAGTCGTAAATAAAAAGTGAAAAAACGAGTAAAATGATGTAATAATTTCTACTTGAACGTATATTAAAAACTACTTTGGTGCTCCCCCAACGCGATGAGCTCATAAGATTTAGGCTTAAACATGTTTATAATTCCGGGAATTTTAGTCCATGTATTTACTAATTCTGCAAATATTAATTATAATCACATTTTTTATTGAAGTGGACTGTCATTAGCGACGTGGCGCTCATGTGGCAAGTGATGACTGGGTGCAACGGTTAGCATGTCATCAAACCAGACATGAAAGGATATGTTTGCTCTTAATGAGAGAAAGGCATGACAAAATGACGAAAATGTCCTCTTCTTCTTCCTTTCCCTCTCCCTCTCCTTCCGTTTCACCCAACAACCACCACTACCCACCTACTCCCTCTCCCTTTCCCTCTGTTTCTTCCACCACCACCCACCCACTTCGAACATCAATGGAACTTTTTATCACCGATTCGAACTACACCACAACTCAAAACAAAAATTCCGTTTTTTTTCACATCTGTAAGGATCCTTAGCTTTGTTCGATTTCTTAGTTCCAGTACCAATGCAATTGTGTTTCAATCTAACAAAACAAAAATTTGCTTTTGCTTTGCCGCAGTAAGCTTAGAAAATTCCATCGCGCAGATGATGAATTCGAAGATGAACCAGTTGAATTGCTTTTCTTGCACTTGAACAAAAGGATTCATCGAAGAGGCCACCGGAGAAGCAATATGTTTCAGCCGAATCAAATCCAGATCGTCTTCTACCTCCGATGAATTGAAATCGTTCGTTCCAGTTCGAAATCCAGTTTCAAATCCAATTCCAAATCATTCGTTCCAAATCGCAAAGATTGACGATTTCATACTACTGACGATTTCTTCGATGAAATTGTTACTCAAATTTTGTTATCCAAACGTGGGAAGGTACGTGGTTTATTCTTTTGCATCACTGGAATTTATTTGCAGTTTCAAATTGCTCTTCAAATAGAGAAGTTAAGTTATAAAGTCGGATATAGAATTGATGATATTCGTGGATTGTTTTCGGATATGCCTGGAGAACATCTGAGTAATTTAGGCCAAAGAAGGAGTGAAACAACTTCGATGTTAGGATCAGATATGCTTGGCAGAGAAGATGAAAAAAGGGATATAATAAGCTTGGTTTGGATCGAGTGAGATCTGGAAAGTTGCAGAGGGAAGAAGAAGAAGAAGCAGGGGTAAAAATGTAAATTCATATGTGGGTTCGACTCATTAAGGGCAAAATGGGTCTTTTGTAACACCCTGTTTTCCCAACAGTGTAAATAACACAAATAATCTGAGTATTCAACGTAAAACGAAATGTCACACTTCTTTAAAGTATAAATAGAGTAAAATTACTATTTATGAAAACAACCCTGTCAAAAATTTATTTAACTTTGCAGCGGAAAATTATTTCAAAAACATCAACTTGTTCAACAATCCTTGGCACTACGGCCTCAACATAACAACTTAAAGGAAGTTCGTAATCCAAAAGGTTCAACAACATAGTTCTTAAAATAATACGTAACAATAGAAAGCAAAACAAGAATTCTCATCCCGTTACGTATCAAAGCGACCCTAAGACGACACACGAGAGAGTCAACTCACATCCGCAGCTAGTCCTGGTTATCTGCACGTTACCAACATAGGGGCAACATTCAAACAGAAGGGGTGAGATTTCACATTCAATAATAATAA
>Ga0228710_1012422_pt1 | contig 10562 bp, 9 predicted proteins | sample MedpolnodulmetaG_FD_177995 | JGI IMG/M metagenome (GOLD analysis project Ga0228710, IMG submission 177995) | Root nodule microbial communities from Medicago polymorpha collected in Santa Monica, California, United States - pink nodules | ecosystem: Host-associated > Plants > Roots > Nodule... | reverse complement strand
ATTTTGCAAAATGAACAAAAATGAGGAAAGGGTGGGACAAGGGTATATAGTGGAAAGTGGAAACAAAAGTGGTGTTCCCCCAACTCTCTTCCCACGTCAGCTAAGAAAAGAAAAAGGGGTGGGTCCCACCATAATCATTTCTCTCTTTCTTATTTCTTAGCATACCAAACAGGAGAAGTTTGATATCTCTCTCCAATTTCTCTCTCATCAATTTCTCTCTCCCCTATTTCGCTACAACCAAACACAGTGTTAGGCATTTAGCTCATACTAGCCTAGTACATAATTAGAGTTGTACCAGTAATTAAACAAAGTGTGGCCAAGCAGTTTCGGTGTTGAATGTGAACGTGAGGGTAGGAAAATTAATGTAGAATCATTGATTAACAATAACTACGTTTAGATAAAATCTACAAGTATTCTCCACATAGCAAATCATGTTCGAAACTAACAAAATTGGTTATTGTGTGGTTGAAAACAACGTGGATGTGTCTCATTTAAGAATTTACTTCAAAAAAAACTAGATATGACAGCATTTATTTATAAGAGAGTATGGCCAGACATAACAAGGTGTAACCATTAAACTAAGGTCATCTTGAATATTCATTTAATGTCATGAGGAGGCATGACTGTTTTTTCTCATTCTTGGTAGTAAACTAGTAATGGTCTAGAAGAAGAAAAAAGTTTCATGATAAGCCTAAAAGTTTGGTAATGTAGATTGATTTCACACCCCGCTAGTCATAGCTTTGAGCCCCTGCCTACACTTTAGGGTGAGGCAAAGTCTTCTAAGTATTCTGAGTCCAAATATTTTTCTCTGCCTTCAATTGGTATACTATTCCCTTATCCTGAAATTTGGTACTAAAAAATGAATGACATAATGTTATGTAGTGTTCTTGGTCATTTTCTTTTTCCAAGACAAAATGATCTACAGCCATCAAATTATTAACTAATACTACTATGTAATGTTATGCACTTTGTAGCTTGTGGAAATCACGGCCAAAACCCAGATAGACGTGCATCTGTGTGGTCGAAACGGTTGGGCAGTGAGTTTTGCAAAACTGAGTGTTGTTAGAAAAAGGAGTTTCTGGTGGGAAGAACTACACCTTTGTGTCTAAGCCACCCTTATTGCAGGCATAAGATAAGAGCATTACATATAGGTGGTTAACACAGTTTTTAGTTGTAGGGAAATAGAAGGGAGGAAGAGATTAGTCTAACAATGCTTGATTCAATTTTTTCGAACGTAGGAAAACAAAATCCTTACCAACTCAAATTTTGCTTGGAGAGTTGAAGGGAAGAGAATATGAGTTGGTAAAATCGTAAATGCGTAAAAAAAAAATCCTCACTTAACATGTAACTTAAAAACTACAAAATCCATGGTTCTGTATTGAGGCTAACAATTGCGAGTTTGCGAAAACAACATGATGTTTTGAAGTTCTCGGCAACTGCATTGTAACCACATCAGCTACAATTGACCCTAGCTATACGACATTATCAACTTCAACCATTCTCTTATTATCAGTAGCACAGAGGATAGAAGAAGTGGCATGACAGAAATGGCTTTCTTGCTTTGTTCAAATGACTCGAGCCACCAACTCCAGAGTGGTTTTCTTGATTTATTCAGGCATTGGTTAAAGTTTATGTGGTGAAAACAATGTTCCTGGTCAACAAGAGAATGCATCGGCCCCGTCCACCGGAAACCTAACTTAGTTGGTCTAAGAAACGTGGAAGATGCTACTAAAAGCAAGGGGTGTAGAGTTTTTGAAAATATTATTGCACTGCGAGGCACAATCTTGGTACTGTTTTGCAGTGCAAACAATCTCTTCCAACGAGACTGAAATTACTAAACAAGAAAAACAAAGATTTTTGCTTCAGGATATACAATAGACATGGATGAAGATATATTATTGATAGCATGTGGCTTTTTGAATGATAATAGTAGAGCAAGAATGTTTCTAATGTTGGATGTTAACCTAAGAAAGAATTAGAAATGTTCATTGAGTATTCTTTGTTCAACATGATTGATGAGCATCGGTGGCTCGTTGATCTGATCGGTGGGGTTTCGTCAGTTCTGTTTAACTTCATCTAAATAATACCATAACTTGTTTTGACAATTGAACTTTCGACATGATCAAAGCTACAACTTGTGTGGGAAATATCAAGGAGATTAATATTCTATCATAGAAGTGATAAAAAATGATGAAATGGGAATTTTATTTCAACTCTATTTTATCCAATTTCATTATACTCTTTTTCTTGCTTTGGTTGAGCCAAAAGCCTATTCAAATTTTACCAATCTAGTGAGAGAAGGCCTGGGATCGATGTGGTTGTTGGTGGACGGTGTTCCTTTGATAATTGGTGCTTAAATATGGTATGGTCTTGCCCAAAACTATGTATCTATGATTTGAGCTTAACTATATACTTGTTAAGTTGTTTTCTTTTCCATTCTATTGTGAACCGCTGTTTTCGTAATATGAGTTAAGAGAAATGAATCGTGCTGATTGCCATGTTCTGCTTGGGAACCATAGAAATGCATGAACTTGTGCTGTTGATCCCGGCAGTAGGGCAGCTGTCCTACTTGACCATGCTCGACGATATTCTATTGTGTTCAGGGTGGAAGCTGAAGAAGACAATCATTCTCCGCAGTTGGGATGTGGAGAAATTTGCCATGGTGGGTGGTCTACTCCAATATGATGGTTGTAAGTGTAACTTTCTGAAATGAACAAATGTTAACAGTATCTCAGATGAACAATTTATTAAAGACTTTGGCAATTCAAAATTAACAGTATCTCACTGTATTGTTTTTTGTTGGTCTCCAAATTATCTGGTTATAGTTTCATCTTTTAATTTTATTAGCAAGACTTATAAGAGATAAAGAGAAAAGACCGAGTAACGTTATTATTGTATCAAACAGAATTGGAATACATAAAAAACCAGAAGTAGTAAATATGAAAGTTCTAGTCTGTCAAATCGCTTCTGTGTCTCAGAATCTCGACGCCTAAGTAATCAACCGGACCCTGAATAGCCACATGAGGCTTTCCGATCTTCACTCGAACAGCAGATATCTCTTTGTGAATTGTCAAAGTGGAGATTGCTATTTTTTGGGCCACTGATTCCAGAAGGTTTTGAGCTGGTCCTTCAATAACTTCCTTAGCTATACTGCATCAACCAAGTGTGTATGTTTAGTTTAACATAGAAAAGCTCCACAAACATATGTTTGGCCTCAAATAATTACTCTTCTTTTGGGAACAGAGGTTATTGAAGACAAAATTAAGCGTTTATCATTCTAAAACAGAAGATAAAATACGGACGAACTGTTTCAAATTAATCTATAAGTTGTCTTCATAAGCTATCATTGAAAATTTATGGAAATAAGCTTGGATCAACTTATAGACGCGTCATAAGCTATTTCCGTAAGCTCTCCTAAATAGTTTCACAATGCTTGTGTCAGTATATAAAATCAAATAAATGAATCCAAACAAACCCAAAGTATGCTCAGAATGTTAAACCAAATTAAGCACAAACTATTTAGAAATACAATTCAAAATAACAGGGTAGTACCAATGTTAGATACAGTACGTGGTCTATACCATTATAATTTATAGCAGTATACAAAGAAAACTTCAAAATTTAATATCATTAACTACTTTTTTTGTCAGACATTTTTCTGGACAAATTTACCATTAATAACAACTCCGTTATTTTTCAAATTTAAATCTACACTATAAATTTGTCATTAGCACCACAAGTCTATTAGATAATTCAGATATTATAAAGTTGAAACAAGTAAATTAAATTAAATAGTATTTGCAAGCCTAACAACAATCATTTTTAACATTCGATTTTCAACACTCACTCTCATATTGAATGAAATATTTGACCAAAAATATTCAACACGCACTCTCATCATTAAGTTGGATCAACAAAAGTTAATGTACGTGATCCAAAATATTGGACCAAAAACATCAATTTTTATTATACAACTTTCTCTTATAATTAAGATAGGAAGAAATGTGATTCGATAAAATATATATACAAATAAGATAAGTTGTACATAATCCCTATTTGTTGGTGACTGACCGATATATTTCAGCGTAACTAAAAGTATGAGACAAATGATCAGAAATTCCAGCTGGTTTAAGATCCATCCAAGCATCTATATCTACAACGAACTTCTGTCCTAAGGTATTTTCTTCCTTTATTGCTCCATGAAAACCAAAGAATGCCAATCCCCTCAGAATCAGTTTGTCTCCACCTATTAACGCATCCATTTCTTTGCACCTGCAATTAAATTAATAAACTCTGAATTAAAAAGTATATATTCAAACCTAAAGTAGTAGAGTGAGAGAGAGAGAGTTACGAGTGTGAGGAGGGTGCACCGCATGCAACTGCAAACAATGAACGAGGGAGGAACTCACCGCAGAGATATAATGATTGATAAAAGCAGCCACTCACCAGTCACCTCAATTATTTGTTGTCAAATCATCATCATCATCATTATAAAAGGAATATTTCAAATCAATTATATCACGTTTTTATAACCAAATCAATCATACTCCTTCCGTTTCATTTTAAATGCCTTAATTTTTTGGTCAAGCAGCCTAATGGCTAATGGCTAGATGTGGGGTGTCTGAGATTCGAAACCCTCAGCCCCTGCATATAATATGCAATATCCCTACCAACTGAGTTTTAAAATCGTATATTAACATACGTGACAGAGTCAACTAGATCACATAATATGAGATGAAGTAACTATTATTTTTTGGGTTACGCTAATCCATAAGGCATTGTTTAAAAATTCATCGTAAATTTTTTTTATCTTAAAACATAACTCAAACACATCTAAAAGTAATGATTACACAAATTTATACGCAAACATTGGTACTTTTATTTAGTTGCTTTAACTGTGCGAGTACTTGTTAGCATTTTTTTTAACATGTGACCCGTTCATGCTGATTATTCAATCTTTATTTAAGAAATCAATCATGCTAGTTAATCGTATATTATTCAAAAGGAAAAAAACAATATATGGCATATAAATTAGGTGTAGTGGAATCCAGCAGAGACTCAAACCCGCCCAGTTAGAGCATAAAAAAAAGTCATCGTGACTTTAGTTCAGTTGATATGGATAATGCATGATGATATATACAAGGTCTATGATTCAAACTCCGACTACCAAAAAAAAAAACATCTAAAAGAGAGACACCAATTTTTTTTATTTAAATGGATCTTACGTATAGACATCATTCATTTATAATTTTTTAATAGTAACACTTAATAAGCATTCAATCTCTCTAACTCAGCATCCCATACAAATTTTCTAAATGAGACTCAGTGATCTGCTATCAATTACTTTATATTATTACATTTTAATTTTTAATTTTTTTTATTTAAATGGATCTTACGTATACACATCATTCATTTATAATTTTTTAATAGTAGTACTTAATAAGCATTCAATATCTCCAACTCAGTATCTCATACAAATTTTTTAAGTGAGACTTAGTGATCGACTATCAATAACTTTATATTATTACATTTTAATTTTTAATATTAAAAAAGTGTGAATCCTACTTAAGAATGAGAGTCTTAAGCGAGACATTGAGTCTTATAAAACCTCGAAAAAGTTTCTCCAGAAATAAAAGTATCTAATAGGTATCATATCTTAAATGTTTAAGACCCTCTCATTAGAGATGGTCTTACCATCCAACCTATATATTTTCTTTTTTACAATCCTCGCCATTATATATTTTTTAAAGATCTCACCGTTATATGTATTATTGAATTTAATTTCAATGCACATAAAAATGTTTACATCGCATATAAATTAATTTCAAATATTTGATGAGTGGTATTATTTAAATAATTTACTTAGCATATTATTTACGTGTATAGTTATTTTAGACATTAATAGATGCATGTGTAAAGATCAACTATAAAATATGACTCGATAATGTTTTGAGCTGGTCCTTCATTTTTACACATAAAAATGTTTTGGGCCACTGACTTATGCAAACAAAAGTTCATATTTTGAAAACATAAAATATGTTTTAAATAGCTACCGAAAAATCAATGTGTTTCAAATACTAAAAAAAAAAATTAATCTATTACGTTGCAAGTACCGTAGCAGCAAATAATCCCATCAAAATCCAATTTATATTACTTTTGTTTTTAGGGTGGATTTTTATTTTTATTTTTTTTACATTATGTGAGTTTTTCATGCATTTATCGTTTCCTAATGTATAGGATGACCTTGTTTATCTACCAAAAAATTGTAAAATAAAAAAGATTATATCATTTCCATTCTCTAAAATTGTCTGTTGATAAAATTATTCAAACTCTTAAAAATATAATACAAAAACAAGCTAGAGTCTCTGGTTTTCATGTGATGATGGAATCTCTGGTTGCTCATAATATTTTTACAGGATATAAGGTGAGGCGTGTGAGAGTCTTGATTGTCTCTCACCTTTAGTTTGTTGATGGCACTTTAATAGTGGGAAACAATAGTTGGACGAATGTCAGAGCTATGCGGGCTGTGTTGTATTTGTTTGAAGCTATGTCTGGATTGAAAGTTAATTTTCAGAAGAGTGAGTTGGTTGGTGTTAATCTCAGTCGTTCTTGGTTACTTAAAGCGGCGACGGTTTTAAATTGTCGGGTGTCTTCCTTGCCTATAATGTATCTTGGCCTCCCTGTGGGCGGAGACTCACGTCGGTTGAATTTTTGGGAACCTGTTTTGAACCATATCAAATCTCGTCTGTCTAGTTGGAAGATAATTATTTATCTTTTGGTGGTCGTCTGGTTCTCCTAAAGTCTCTATGCTATTTCCTTCTTCAAAGCTCCCTCAGGCATCATCTCCTCTATCGATTCTCTTTTTATTAGCTTTTTTTGGGGTGTGTTAGGATAATAGAAAAATCTCGTGGATTGACCGGGACACTGTGCGTTTGAGAAAGGAGGTTGGTGGTTTGAGGGTAAGGAGACTTAGGGAGTTTAATTTAGCTTTGTTGGGGAAGAGGTGTTGGAGGCAGGTGACGAATAGAGAGGGGTTGTGGTTCCGCTTACTAGCCGCTCGTTACGGCTTAGAGGGTGGCCGCTTGCAGCCAGGTGGTCGTGAGGGATCGGTGTGGTGGAGGGAGATGGTTAAGATCCGTGACGGTTTTGGGTCGGCGTTGGGCAATTGGTATGTTGACAACGTCCGACTTAAAGCTGGAAATAGATTAAATACTTTGTTTTGGTTGGATAGGTGGGTTGGTGATGTGCCTCTTCGAGTTCGTTATCGTCGTTTGTTTGATTTATTTGATAATAAACTGGTAATTGTGGCGCAAATGTTTGCCTTGGGGTGGGATGAGGGAGGAGGGGCGTGGAGATGGCGAAGACGGTTATGGGCGTGGGAGGAGGAGTTAGTAAAGGAGTGTAGGACTTTACTACTGACTGTTTCGTTGCAAGTTGAAAATGATGATGTCTGGACTTGGATTCCGGATCCTTTGGCAGGTTACACGGTTAGAGGGGCTTTCCGGACTCTAACTAATGGTGCGCCCCTCAACCATGATGTTCACTTGTTTTATGATGATCTTCTTTGGAGGAAGGATGTCCCGCTTAAGGTCTTGATTTTTGCTTGCCGGCTCTTTCGGAATAGGTTGCCTACCAAGGTTAATTTATTTCGTCGGGGGATAATTCAATATGAGGATCAAATGTGTGTTGGTGGGTGTGGCGTGCAAGAGACTAATGAACATTTATTCTTAAATTGCGGTGTTTTTGCTCAGCTTTGGCAATTGGTTCGGAATTGGTTACATGTTTATCCCCATCTTTATAAACATTCCTTAACCGGCGATTAATGGAATGGCTAATTACACAATTGAATCTAAGGTTTTAAATTCACAATGAAATTGGTAGAATCACAATCAATTGGAACAATATACACTTACAAACTTCAACAAAACTCACCCTACATTCAAATATACACTAAGCCAATTCCAGGTCAATTTCTTTCCCGAAGCTCTTGTAACAACGTGGTGACGTTTCATTTAAGAATTTGCTTCAAACAAGTTGGATTACCATATTTAAGAAAGCATGGCCAGACATAACATAACATGATGTAAGGACTGACCGAACTAAGGTCATCTTGAATTATTCATTTAATGTCATGAGAAGGCATACACACTCTTTCTCTGGTAAATCAAAGTATCATCCGCGTAAATTCCTTCGGGGTAACTGAGATCGATTTAAGGGGTTGGTCTCTTTCTCCTTCTTTGTTAATGGTTTAGTGCGCTGTTTTTTGTAGTGATAAAAAATTATTTTAAATGAACTGATTTTGCAAAACTAATTGTAAATAAAAAGTTATCTGCTTATAGTTTATATAGTATGCCTGACTTTTACTTTTAAATTAATAAGCAAACTAGATAAAGAGGAAATAAAGATGGTGTGCTCAGAGAAGAGTAATGTTATTACACCAAACAGAATTGGAAGACGTAAAAAACTTGCATTATACGAAAGTTTTAGTCTGTCAAATCGCTTCTACGTCTCAGAATCTCAACGCCTAAGTAATCAACCGGACCAAGAATCGGCACATGAGGCTTTCCAACCTTTACACGAACTGCAGATATCTCTTTGCAAATTGTCAAAGTAGCAATTGCAATTTTTTGGGCCACCGACTCCAGAAGGTTTTGAGGTGTTCCTTCCATAACTTCCTTAGCTATACTGCATCATTAACCTTAGTTAAATTACAGCAACCAAGTGTTTATAGCTCTGCAAACACATGTTTGGCTTTAGGAAATAGACTGCTGTTGTATGTTAACAATTCATGAATTATTCAGTAATACAATTCAAAATAACAGTGTTGTACCAATGTTAGACACAGTTTCACATCAAGACGCTTTAAATGCTACACTTCAGATCGAAAGTGTGCCGAATATGAGGTAGCACACGACACGAATATACGTAGTTGCATTCAATCACTTTTTATTTTATTAAATTATTATCAATGTCTACGTGTCATTGTTGTGTCATGTGAAGCACACTGACAAATGTCCTATGGGCATTGTATAAAGAATCTATAAAAAAAAAATGAATATTGACTTGAAAAAACAAATCAAACACATGTAAAAATTATCACTTTTGATTATTTAAACAATGTCCTATGGACACGATTCAAAAATTTATTAATAAAATATATGAATATTATTCACAAAATATCTAAATTGAGAATCGACAAATACACTACATCAATTTGTTTCATTACAGATAAAAATCCAAAACAAGTTATGATGATCATGATATATAGTATTTCAACATATATAACATTTCACCTTCATTGATTCATCTACTCCTGAAAAAAACTAAAAATGATCATGATATAATCAAATTTAATGTTTTAACTCACGCATTGATCATTATTGCTTCATCACATCTTTAACCTAGTAGATGTGCCTGAGATGTGTCCAAAGAGCGTATGTTATTTTTGACATATTTGTTTGAGTTGTCCAACATGCATGGTATGAATATCGGTTACTAGCAAATTACATGGTTAGCGATTACTAGCAAATTATAACTTTTTTTTTAAGGATAGCAAATTATTATTACTTAGTAATGAAAGAATGAAATCAGAACAATGATGAAAAAATAATGATAATAAAGTGATGAATTTGTTGGTGACTGACCGATATATTTCAGTGTAATTAAAAGTATCAGATAAGTTATCAGATTTTCCAGCTGGTTTGAGATCCATCCAAGCATCAACATCTACAAAAAACTTCTGCCCCAGCGTCCTTTCTTCGGGTCTTGCTCCATGAAAACCATAGAAAATCAATCCCTTCACAATCAGTTTGTCTCCTGATATCACTGCATCATAACCTTCCATTTACTGCTGCAATCAATGAAGGGATAGAACTCACCACTGTTGATTGAGGTGGAGAAGATTTGATTTGTTGGAAGAGAGGGAACAAATTCTTTAATTTTAGTATTTTTCAAAATGATTGATAGTATGTATGTATGATACTCGAAAAATGCTTGTTGATAAGATTCTTTAAAGTAGTTGATTAAATTCTTATTTTAAAGAAATCACGTGATTTTTTTTTATGACAGATCATGTGAAATGTAGAGCCTAAATTATTTGAGAGTGAATCATCAAGTTCGTCCCTGAATTTTTACGGGTCGGCCAACATCGTCCCTCAATTATGCGAAATATCAATTTAATCCCTGAATTTGTTAAATGTCAATCAAGTTAGTCCTTCTGTTCAAACGGAGCGTTAACGGGGCTGGCGTGGCAGTTAACCTCTCACATGTCAGACGCCACATAGGCAGGGACTAATTTGGCCGATAATAACAAACATTTCGAAGGACTAAATTGATTGATTTGCAGAAAATGTTTTGGCCTTCTTCCCAAATGGCTCTTTTCTTCCCCAATTGTATAAAATTGGAACCCTAATTACACAATCTGCAATCTACACTCTATAATCACGAAAATTTCCTCCAATAATAAGTGGTCCAGTTCTGCCCCAATTCAAAAAACTTCAAACCCTAATTTTTTTCGTATTGAATCTGAAAGCCAAAATTCTCAAAATTTCTTGAAGCAAAAC
>Ga0228710_1012420_pt1 | contig 10563 bp, 8 predicted proteins | sample MedpolnodulmetaG_FD_177995 | JGI IMG/M metagenome (GOLD analysis project Ga0228710, IMG submission 177995) | Root nodule microbial communities from Medicago polymorpha collected in Santa Monica, California, United States - pink nodules | ecosystem: Host-associated > Plants > Roots > Nodule... | reverse complement strand
TTTTCCTTCTTTCAGGAAGAAACTCATTGCATTTCATTAGATAAAATGTGCCAAATACACGAGGCTACATCATCTAGAACATGGGAGATAAGGTTAAATGGGGTTGCCTGAACTAACTCGTGAGCGATCTCATTCATTTGCCTCCTATTGAACTCCACATGAGAGTTCCGGAAACTATTAATTAACAACTTTCTACAAGCAGATATAATACAACCAAACTCACTATTATCATGAATATCTGAATTAACATGATCAACAACTCTTTTAAAATCAAGAGCTAAATCCACGTTGTCAAATTGGAGGTCGGAAACCCATTCCAAAGTATGTAGCCCAACAACCTCCCCCACATCAACATCACAAAGAGGAGCAAACAAATCCGTTTTAGCGAGAACAAACTCAGTCACTACTACATATGTGGCATTTTGCAACATTTTTTGGGTGACATTTGGCAAAAAATGTTGCATACGTACACTACTTATTTGTTGTAACCACCGTAAAATTAATTGGTAACCAATATTTTAAGACTAATTATTTATCTCTCTCAATGCCAAACACACTCAGTTTGAATTATCATCAATGTCAATTGACACTGTTGCTATGTTATTATGTTTTGTGTGTCTGCAAAATGTTATGTGATGCCAAGATTATTTGGATTTAAAAGTGTTATGTTTACCCTTCCAGGTCTCATCAACTTGTTTGATTTTTATTGCGTGGGCTTTTCATTTTAAACTTCTTTAGGAATTGTACAGGATACCTTCTATGCAAAGTATTGAAATGTTGAAGGTTTAATCTATATGTGTTCGTGAGTTTGTTCTCCTTTTTACTTGATTACATTGATTCTATCTGATATCTAATTATGGATTCATAATTGTATCCTTACCTATGCTTTTTGTTGTTCTAGGGGTTTTGAAATTTTCTATATATAGTCCCATTTTGCTTCGTTTGTGCTCGTACTTCATAAATCGCATAAATTTAGAAAATTTGTGGAATGTGCTTGTTGAAAACAAGGGAAATGGAAATGACTGAGATTCAATGTGTGATGTTCTCTTATTCTTCTTCCTTGTAAGGTATGATTGTGGTGTTTGATAATTTGACTCAATGAAATTTAACTATGTTTTGCCACTTCCACACGAGTTTCTCCTTAGGAATTGGTTTCAATTTGTGTATAGTGATCTTAATATTATATCAAAACTAATATTAATAAGAATTTGAGAATGAATCAATTATTTTTGTGTTTTACTGATTGATTTACCTAGTCTTCACTATTCAGTAACATTTATGCAAGTAATACTCTCAAGTGTTACCGAAATCATTTAGTAACACGGGCTTTACCTAACATTTGTCAAATGTTACAAGATCTAAATAGTAACATTTGTTTTTGATTTAGTTACAATTTAGAAGTGTTACTAAATCTCATATATGTTGTAGTGAGTGTTCATATCAAAAAGATTATAAATTAAAGGCGTTTTCCAAGCCTTTGATGTCTAATCAATAAATTCACACGACTTTACATGCGCCAAAGGCGCAAACATTGGCTATCTGTTGTCAATGACAAACCATCTTTGAGCCACATAGCCCTTAGAAGAGGTATGTTAGCTCATGAGTCTATACGCCACCGTGCACCTTGTTTCACCACAAGTTTAGCACTGAAAATACTTCGCCAAACATAACTTGGATTATGCCCAATGACAACTCAATAGATCGGGAAGTTATTAAGCAAGTTTTTTTTTTATTTACAAATTTATACATAGCAAATTGGTGCAAATAATTTCCTTTTACAAAATTTTGTATTGTCATTATACTATATTCGATTGAATACAATAATATGAGCTATCCCTTAATAATTTATTTATTTAGAAAATCATATTTCTTCCTAACAAGTACATTTTCACTAGAGCATATATTTTCTTGTTTCTAATAAAAAGAAATGGCTATGGATAATCCTATTTGAGACGTGTCGCAAAAGAAATGTGGATACATTGTTGGTTAGAATTCAAACTTTCATTTTTTATTCAGCTCTTTTATAAATTGTTTTTTATCAACATCAATTAAACATAAGTGTAACTCTCCTGAGTATGACCTAGTAGTGAATGATCAGATTCATTTTCTTTTAAGCCAACCGGCCTATTTTACATCCCCATGCAAAGACTTGAAACTAAATAGGCTTAGAGCAAATTATATCAAGAAAGATAAATGCACCCGATAAAGTAGGGGTGTTACGAGTAGAGAGTACATATATCAAGTTAATTATTTATGGAAAATTAGTTTTGTACACAAGATTATTCAATATACTTCGTTTATAGTGCAACTGGAATAGCTCTTAGATATTTGTCCATGTCCATGTCCTTTGCTTCCATATCATTTTCAAGTTTCCAATCAAAGGAGTTGATCAATGATCCCAACATCAAATGCAACATCCTAACAGCAAGTGGTGAGCCAGGACATATACGTCTTCCACTACCAAACGGTGTAAGCTTAAAATGTCGACCTTTGACATCAATTTCAGAACCCAAAAATCTTTCTGGTGAAAACAAATGAGCATCATCCCATATGTCTGTTCTACCAATAGCCCATTCATTGATCAGAACTTGTGCACCTTTTGGAACTGTGTAACCTGCTATTTCCACATCTACCCTTGCTTTCCTAGGAAGCAACATTGGAGCTGGAGGGTGTAAACGTAAACTCTCTTTTATCACTGCATTCAAGTATGGAAGCCTATCAATATCTGATTCCTCAATTGGTTTGCCTAATCCAATGGTTTCCTCTAGTTCCTTCTTTGCTTTTGACATAACCTCTGGATGGCGTACTACTTCACTCATTGCCCTTTCTAATCCAAATGCTGTTGTATCCGTTCCCGCCACAAGCAAATCCTATTTAAAGTACAACAAAGATCTTGCGTAAGATTGCACACATATAGACAAAAAATGTTACAAAATTTAGTGGAGTAAAAGAATGTCGCGAATCATAGTAGTGGATTAATAGAATCGCGAATCATAGTAGTGGATTAATAGAACTTAGAAAATTAATGTGAAATAAAACAAAAAGGTGATAGAAAGAAGAAATTACATACAAGTAATAGATGTTTAATTTGATTTTTATCCATCTTCTGTCTATCTTCTTTGGAAATGTCCAACAAGGTGTCTAACATATCATTGTTTGTGACATAATGTTCACTTTGTCTTAGCTTCATTCTTTGGTCAATTATGATATCTAAGGCATGAAACACCTTTGAAACATAATTAGAAGTGTGCCTTCTAATGCCTTGTGGGTCAACAATTTTCAAAACAGGGAAATGATCAGCCAAATTTGGTGTTCCAATAGCTTTCAAGATAGTGGACAATATATCTTTATATTCATCATCCAAAGACTCAACAAAATCTTGAGACACAAAAGTATATGACAAAAAATTAATGCAAGCCTTGAAAGCAGCTCTTCCAATATCAACAGCTTCACCGGTTAAGCTGCTTTTATGCATATCATTGAGAAGGTCTTTTAATTTCATACGTCTAAGTTCTTGACTTGCATCAAGAGTCTTGTTGGAGAATAAATGGTTATGGCATATTTTTCTAAGGTGTTGCCAAAGAGGTGAAAATGGGAGGAAAACTAAGCTAAAATTGCTGTGATTGTGAGTTGTTGTGTTATCAGGAACAGATCTATCAATGAACAATGAATCATGAGTATGAAGAATCTCTTTGGCTATATGTGATGAAGAGATTATTATTGTAGTTTCTGTCCATAATTTAATACTCATAACAGGACCATAGAACTTAGCAAATTTTGCAAGTGTTTTTTGTGGCTTGTTGTACAATTCAACTACATGTGACATGATAATGAAAAAGGAAGGCCCTGGTGGAAGCTTGCAATTTGATTTTCTGATTCTTGCACGTAGTGAACCAAAAAAGTATGTGACAATGCATGTCAGCAAAAAGAGAACTGCACTAGTAACAGAATCCATGTCTGAGATAAAAAGGCGCAAAAAAAAAATGTGTTAGCACTAAGAGGACAGGTTCTCTTATTTTTTTGCATTAGTTAATAGGCAATGCATGATACTATTGAATAATTTTTTAAAACGGTAAATCAAAGAATTCTATTCAAAAAGCATGGAACAAAATGATACTATTGATAGCGAGAGCATGATTTTTCACAAAACAAAATAATTCAAACATATATAGTAGTACATTCTACACATAATATATCACAAGGTTAGGATTAATTAATTTCATGTACTACATTGTAACATTATCAATTAATGGCATTGGAAATACTATCATCAGAAAATAGAAAAAGTGTTGAGAGCTAATAATGTAAGAACTTACATTTCTGAAGCACTAGATATATCAATCAAGATTCAAGACGGATGGCAAACTCCAAAAAGCACTTCCATATTATATAGTGTAAGAATTAATTAAGCTTAGAAAATATATTAAATAGAACCGCATAGGAAGAGATAAGCTTTCCACAGCTTAGTTGCATATTTTGACTACTAAGATTTTAGGGCACCGCCATTAATTTATTTCTACAGCTTTGTGGTTTGTGTCTTAGTTTATTTTATTTTTGCAAGGCAAGTTTATATCTTAATTAGTTTAATAAAATTTTGAAGTTCAAACTTGGGTTCCAATGTATACCATCATTATGGAACATATTCTATTTATTAAATTTTAAGGATACATGTTCAAACTTGGCGTTTGTTTCAGATTATCGCAGGCCAACCCATCCTTACACAGCATGGACAACACAACAACACACCATTCAAGAGGGTGAAGCACATGCCCACAACTTAGAATTTCTCAAGTTTCCGTTGAATCTACTAGCAAAGTTGAAGGTAATGCGATCAAAATTTTGAGAGTGTTCAAATAAGTTGAGTTCTATTATGAAATAATGTAAAGATATTTTTTCTATTCATGCTGATTATCATCTTGTTTTTGTGCACAAGCAAGTTAATAGGGTAACTCACATTACGCTGGAGCATGGTTGTTAGATCCTAGCCCCATATTTTTTTTTTTTAAGGAAGCCCTATATGTTTATTTCTCTATTTGATTGTATTTTTTTCTCTCATTCTTTAAGAAAAGATATAATTCTATCTTTTATTCTCTAACTATAAAAGTTAATGACAAGCAAAAGTTCATTATATTATCCTTTTTTAAAATTTTGACACATCACTAAAATTGGTGGTTAATTTGTATTATTAAAAGCATATTCCCTCCCTTTCTTCTATCATTTAAATTTCAAATTCTATTTTTGACAGAGTAATGTTTGATAGACACCCTAATGGCATCCTCTCATCTACATCCCTTATCCGGCAACATTTTTGACTCAAAAGACAAAATAACAATAAAAAACCAAAACAAAACAAAAAATAAAATAAAATGAAACAACCACACACACTTTCTCTCCACCGTGTTGTTCCTCTTCCATGAAACAACCACTCTCTATCCCATATGTGATGCTCCTCTTCCTCATTGCAATCATCGTCACCTCGAAGAAAAGAAGAAGATAACATTTTGTTTGAGTTTAGTGATGCCACTTTGATTGACTGTTTTTGTTGGTCACTTTGGATTTTCGTCTTTCAATATGAGTTTTGTGAACAAAAAATTGAAATGAAAGAGGAAAACGATGGACTGAAATTCGAGTTTGAAAGAGATTGGTGCTCGGTCACTGGCACAATGGTGATAAGCTGAGATGAGAGGTTGAAGTAAAGATTACGTCCATGACAATGGAGAGTGTGGTGAAAGTGAGAGAAACGATCGTTGAAGCGAGCCTGATGGCCAGATCCCTGTTGTTGAAGTCGACGAGAGGAGTGACGGAGAGTGGTCGGATAGAAATAGAGTAGGTGGATGAGAGAGGGACGTCTATACAGCGGATACGAGGAGGAGCAGCAAGCAAAGGTGGAGGAAAAAAGGAACAACAGAAGCGAGTGAAGACCCGTGACGAGGAAGAGAGGAGAGTGGTTTTACTAGATTTTTTGTTATTTTTTTCCTTCATGAATCTCACAAAAAAAAAAAAACCATGTGGGTGGTGTCAAATGGGGGTTTGCAAATAAAGGGTGTTCATTTATTAACACTCATTTTTAAAAAGTTGTCACTCTTTCTCGGTTTTTCACCTTCATTATTTCTGAGGAGTGATATTTGTACAACTAATATTATTAGACAACTTTAGTGATAACCATTTTTCTCCTCTTGTGATTGGATAAAAACAATGGAGAGAGAGTAAAAACACATGTGAGTATGAAAAAGATGGTTGTTCCAAAAGTTGTCAAAAAGTGGTTGTCCAAATATATTTCTCATTATTTCCTTTCTCTTTCTTCAATTTCAACCACCTAGATTTCTAAAACATAACATAATCTCATTTTCCTACCTTCCTTCCGAACCTAACAATCATCTTTTCTATCATCCACATTCATCTACTTCTTTCTCTTTCCTCACTTCAAACCATTCTCACCCAGTTTTTTCAAATATCCTTCTTTCTTTATCGTTTCTTTATCAATCACTTTTCATTTTTTAAAGAACTTTATTTCAACTTTCCCATTTTCGATTATACTGTCGGTTGCAATTAGCATAGGTTATGTTCTTTTCGTAACAGCAAATAAATATAATATGACAAAAAAAAGAAGGGAGAGGGAAAAATGTTACACATGATGTCTCTAAATCTAATAGATGGTTGTAATGCAATGCCAAATGAAACAAATGATGTACTTTGTAAATATAAGTTTTGAAATATCCGACAAACATTTTTCACCTATAAATATAAAAAAGAAACACATTACACATACTTTCCACACGTTTTTAAATTATTTTTCTAGAAATGAATCGTTGTACAATGTTATTGTAAAGTACATATGCATACACCATGCAACTGATAGTCACTAATTAATTAGTTAAAATTGAGTTATTTTCTTTTAATGTTTTCATTTTTAAATTTCACTTGAACAATTGTTCCTATCTTTTTATTTTTAATGTCATATTTTTTATTAATGTTCATAATAACAAACTTTTATCACTAATGAATATAAAAATTATATTATCTAACTATAAAAATTAATGACTAACAAAAATTCATTCTTACCCTTTCTTTAATTGTTGACGCATCACCAAAAGTGAAGATTAATTTAATTTGTATTATTAAAAGCATATTCCTCCCTTTTTTTAGGTTTTTTCTAGATTACCTTTGAAAAATGATGGGTAATTTACCCACCAACCAATAAAAATGAGCAATTTATTGGTGGGGTCAAGATAGTTCATAGATACCACCTAAAAAATGAATGTTCATTGGTTGAGGTAAATTATTCACCATTCTTCCATGGGTACTCTAGTTGTCACCTAAAATTTAAATTTCAAATTCTATTTTTAAATAGATGTCACTTTTTCTCAGTTTCACTCATTCATTATTTCCTTTCTTTTTCTTCAACTTCAACCATTCAGATTTCTAATACCTTAATCTCATCTTTCTCACCCTCCTTCCAAACCAACAATCATCTTTTCTGTTATCCACCTTCATCTACTTCTTTCTCTTTTCCCATTATTTCAAATCGTTCGCCCATTTTTTTTCTAGATATCCTTCTTTCCTTTTTTTATCTCTCATTTTTCGTTCATTAAAGAGCTTTTATTTCAACGTTTCCATATTCGATTATACTATCTCTTGCGGTTACCCTCGGTTATGTTCTTTTTGAAACAATAAACAAATATAACATAACAAAAGAAGGGAGAGGGAAACATGTTACATATGAAGTCTCTAAGAGATGGCTGGAATGCAATATCAAATCAACCAAATGAAGTAGTTTGTACATATAAGTTTTGAAACACGGGAAAAACATTTTTTACTGATAAATGTTAAAAGGAAACATTTTTCACAACTCAATGTTTTCATCTTATTTTTCTAGAAGTGAGTCAATAAACAATGTCGTTTGAGCGTACATATTCATACATGAGGCAACAAATAGACCCTAATTAATTAGTTAGATAGCATTCTTTCCTTTAATGTTTTCTTTTTCAAATTTAACATGAACAATTGTTTCGATCTTTTTATTTTTAATATCATGCTTTTCATTAATTTGTTCATAATTAACCTAAATATAAAAGATACGGAACAAACTTTTATCACTAATAAATATAACAAAATAAAAATAAACACAGGAATAATATTTTTCACATCAATAAAATACATGACAAATATTTGTCATTTATAACCTAATGAATGTTTTCGAGTAACCGGAGTTGGAACTCAATCACAGTGTTAATGATCTAGCATTTTTGACATATTTATTAATTGAACTAAAATTTATGGACATCTCATTACTCTTTAAATACCGTAAATTAATTTTTTTTTCAAGCCTAAATACCATAAGCATGACACATATTGAGAATAAGAAATGCAAATGGTAGTTAGATAACCTGTCATCCCTCCTTTTCATTTGTTTATATACATGACCGTAATGTGAACCCTCCAATGCCATCCCTATATCCTAATATTCTCGTATTCACATCTCAAAAGTTTGATCATTTGGATAAAGACAAAATATTTATATTAAATTTTTTATTTGTCTATGTTTTTTTTAAGGATTATTTGTCTATGTTTTGAATATTACTTATTAGGTAAACTCGCATATTTATTCTATCATGATATTAGTATGGAGTTTTCACCACCGTCTAAAGTGATTAACTCTTGTCGGACGAATCTATGTGGCACATAAGATTGGTTCTCCCCTCCTAACCGAATTTTTCATATCCGTTCAAGAATTGAAGACATGACTACATGTTTAAGGTGTTCGAGTCTCTTACTAATTGAACCAGTATACCATTGGTACTCACATACTTTTTTATTTAAACAAAAGGTAAACTCAAATACTTTTTTTTATTTGATTTTAAACTCAGATACTTATGTACTATTTGTATCTCTAAAATTATATTACCCAGTACTCAATTTTTCTACTTAAAAAGTTTATGGGTTTAAAGAAAATGCACCACCATTATCAATTAGTTTTATACAAACATTTAATCAAAAAATCATTATTTTGTTATATCACTCATTATCAATTATAGTCTTATACTAACCCATTTCAATTGGTTTGGTGATGTTGGTTTGGACTTTCGAGTGTGTTTCTCTCAAAATCTTAGGTTTGATTCTCTTCAGTGACAATTTCGATGGAATAATTTGACTTTTTCAAAATCTATATATATATATATACATAAATCGATTTTAGTGTAAAATTTAACATTCAATAAAAAAAATAAAAATGTAACTATTCTGCTACATCACTCATTTTATAAATGGATTTTAAAATGGATAATACGTCACAAAGCAGATAAAATGTTTTTTTGGTGCATACAAATAGAGTGTTTCTATCAAATATTACCGTAAAATTAATTTACATAGAATATATACTCATTAAACTTAAATTTTGAATATAAACGGTTGTTTGGAGGATTGAAAAAGTCAAACTTGTACCAATATAAAAAAATAAGAGTTCAAAATAATTGTCCAGAATTATTGCAACTATGTAGCACATACAATTTTTTTATTCTGTCAAGAGACATACCCTTTTGATATCATTGTCCAAATTAATAACGTCGTTGGTTTGGTCGAGTCATGTAAAGATATACCATAAATATACATATTGCAAGTTTAAACCCTTCTGGAGAGAGATAAATGTAAATTTATTCGTCGATTCTCTCTGACTATACGAAAGGGACGCCATTATCTCAACATACATTTTTTTTGTCAAGATCACAGCAAAATATTTTTATAAAAAATGCAAAATAAATAAATTTAATACATTATCTAATTTTTTTAAAAGTATAATCATCCAAATTGGAATCTCACATGGGCATGCCCAGTTTCACTCTGTTATTTGTTTGTTTACGTACATGACCAAACTCTAACTATAATATATAATATGATTTGATTCATGTTAGTACACATCAACGTGTATGTTGATTTGTTACCTGACATCCCTTATGCCCTATTTTTAATACATGTTCAGACTAGTGCAACATATATAACACCTTGTTTGGAAGGGAAGAACCCAAGATGCTTCTTCTCACTACACTTGTCATTGCAAAAAGATACGAAAAGAACATATTAATTAACAATAAGATTTCTATTCAACAATAATCCATTTAATATTTCGTAGTTCTTTTTAATATTCTATACACACGTTTTTCACTTTCAATTGATGTATTTTTTATTTGAATGAAAGGATCATAATTAACCTTCATCCTCCTATAAAATGGGGTGAACAAGAAAGTAAGTGGCAAGAACAAGAAGTCTTGATATATCTTTGATTCACTTTTAGTACTTAAGTAAGTCCATTTTTTAATTATCTATTCTTTCTTATTATTTCAAGCTTTATAATCAATATTTCCTCTGCCTTTATATATATGTTAATTAATAATGCTGGCTGTTTATGCATGGAATTAATATAGAACTTGTTCCTCCAATGATTTCAGATATGGATTATGGTAGTGGTGCTATGCTCTTTTTGTTGACATGCATTGTCACATACTTTTTTGGTTCATTTCTTGCCAGAAGCAAAAAACCTAACTACAAGCTTCCACCAGGACCTTCCTT
>Ga0228710_1012419_pt1 | contig 10563 bp, 4 predicted proteins | sample MedpolnodulmetaG_FD_177995 | JGI IMG/M metagenome (GOLD analysis project Ga0228710, IMG submission 177995) | Root nodule microbial communities from Medicago polymorpha collected in Santa Monica, California, United States - pink nodules | ecosystem: Host-associated > Plants > Roots > Nodule... | reverse complement strand
CACTTTAATTTAATAGCTCATTACTTTCAATAAACCCAACAAATGTCTCATCTTCTTCACTCTATTCATAATATCATCTCCCTCTGACCTTAATTATACCAGTTTTTCTATTCCCATCAGCCAACTCTTTGTAACTTTCATTAAATAGAAAATAGCATAATTAACTTTTCAGAAGGAAAAAAACCATTAGTATCGATATTAATTTCAAGTGCAATTGATGTTTGTATTACATTTCTTGGCAAAGTGATACATGTAGTAAGCTTTAAAAAGGATATATTTTGCAATCTAGGGTTTTGCGGTGTTACATCGACAAACAGTTTCATTATCAAAAATGTTATTCAATTAAAACACATGTCGAGAATAATTAAAATGTTGAAAAAGAAATTGAAGTTTATACTGTGACCGATCGATGATTTTGATTTGTATTGTGATAGGTGTTGAAGGTAGGAATTATCGTTTATAATATAAATTTCTCTTATATTCTTGTATTGCCTTTCAATCAGCTCTTTAAAGCCATCTGACTCAGAAGTTTGCGTAACCCATATACTTCATTGATCTCTAGTGTATAAGATAAATGTTTATAAAAATATATATATACTATAAAACTAAATAAAAAAATATTCGAATGAAGAAACAATATAGTTGTGACCATTAACATTTTAGTTAGTTTGGCCAGGTTAATGATATTTTCTAATTTATCAAGTTAAATCTTTTGTGGTTTGTCATCAACTTTTTTACCATGAATTGTTTTTTTTTTCTTCCATCGGAGCTTATTAATCCATCCTACTCATTTATTCCTTAATAATTCAAATGATGCTTAATTAACTCCATTGTTGTTATTTTTTTACTTTTTTTATTTTAACAACGTTAACTGTTTTCTCATTTTCCCATTGCAAGGGTAATGGGTAACAAACAAAATAAATAAGGTAACAAACAAATATGAAGAAAAAAAACAAATTTTCTTTTTTATGGAGTAAACTCGTGCTAAGCACATGACCCGTGCGTCACACGAGCTGAGCGTCAAAGCGTGGACTATGCGTCAAAACACATTTGCAATGTTATTTGCATTAAAAAATAAAAAAATTAATTATAAATATGATGTTAATAAAATAAACATTGAAAGAGTTGTCATTAAATATTGGTACCTAAAAATATGATAAAATATTATAAATAATAAACATCTTATTAATGATAAAAATGATGTTAATTAGTGAGTTATTTAAGTCTCTATGAATGAGTGAACAAATAAATATTTAGAAGTTCCCTAAAAAAAATTAGAGCTGCACTTAGTTTTTATAATTTAGAGTTGCACTAATTTTTTATAATATTATATTCAAACAATTAGAGGATAACCATTTTTTGTATTGGTAGTTTCCTAAAAGTTTCTTTTATTTTACACGTTTGTAAAAAAGAGAAAATAAATATAAAAAATAGATGAAAATAAATGACAGAACAAATAAATAATTAATTTTGTTGTTGTTCCTCGTGTAATTTCAAAGTGATAAATTATCTGATTTATAATTTTTTTTATAAAATAATAGAATATTACAGAATTGTATGCAATTATCTATACTATATATAAAGAAAATAGACATTGTTGGACTGACTTTTTCCCTTTTCAATTATACCCTTAATCAAATTTGACTATAAAAATATTATTTTGTTGGTGTCATTCAAAAAGATAAAACTTATATTATATTTATTATATTTCTTGAAAGATATTATATTCATTAGATTGTTGGCATCACTAAAAAAGATAAGTTTAGTTTGTTACAATATGAGTGTGCAAAATATCTATTATATATGCCTATAATTTTAATCAAAATCAATATAATTTTAATCAATTTTTAATAAAAACTATTATGTGTAATTTATACACATTAGCACAATAAGAAGACGGGACAGACGAACACGAAGTGCTCATTTAAAGGCTAGTTTATAATAAATAAATTCAGCTATTTGATAAATAATAGATACATTATACATAATCGTAATAAGGGTTCAAATTTATATTCACTTTGTATATCAAACATACATAATCTTTTTCTCACATGACATGCATAACTCAGAGATTTATTTAATCCATGAAGAATAGGGAAAATATGTATTATTTTTAAGATATATCATTGGTTTTTATGCATATAGTTGATGTTGTCTATAATTGAAATACATGACTCCAAAAATCATATTAAATACATGAAGAATGAGATAGATATGTATTCTTTGAAAGATATATTGATGGTTTGTGCATGTACTTTATGGTGTTGTTTGTGATTGAAATGTATTACTTCAAAGTCATGTTTAACTCATGTGAATGAGAGAAAATCAATTGTTTGTGATTTGTATACTACTCAAAATCATTTTTATTAATTGGGTTAATTAAGTAAATGGTCCCTATGAATATTCAGCATTTCATTTAGTCCCAACAAAATAAATCGCACATTTAACTAAGAAAACTCACTGACACTAGTGATATATAGACGGTCTTTATGCTATCTTTAGACAACATCACATAAGTTAGTGAAAACTAAGAGAACATTTAGCCCCAACAATATAAAATTATTTTTATTAATTGGGTTAATTACGTAAATGGTCTCTATAAATATTCAGCATTTCATTTAGTCCCAACAAAATAAAATCGCACATTTAACTAAGAAAACTCATTGACACTAGTGATATATAGACGGTCTTTATGCTATCTTTAGACAACATCGCATAAGTTAGTGAAAGTGTAGATAAAAGTAACCATGAATGTCATAATAGTGTAATACTTAGTGTTGTGTGAGTAAAATATAATGTCATTAGATCAAAAATATATAACTTTTTAATAGCTTGTTATAGTACAAGTGAATATTGACGTGAGTTTAATAACTGGATATTGAGCTCAACTAACCTTATATAAGTTTAATAACTGACGTGAGTTAACTCACGCAGGCCAAAATACCACTGCGTGAGTTAACCCACGCAACGTTAGTTAATATGCGCATAAATTAACATTTGCGTTACTTAACTAATGCATGGGAATTTTCGGCAAGGCTGCAGGGCGCGAGTGATTTGTGCTGGGGGAAGAGCAAAAATCATAGTTATGGGAGACATTTTGTTTGAATATTATATGGGCTTGGTAAGCTGACCCTTTAATATAAAGGTTCAAGATGATGAACCAATTCAACCTATGAGCAAGGAAAGTTACTCTTCAGACATTCAAAATTTCTTCAATCCATCATGAAATTATCTATTTACCCTCAACAGCAGTTAATTGTCGTTTATGGTACTTTAAAAATCGGTTAAATCGATTAAAAAATTATTCACCCAATCTAACCATCGATGAGGGAGCTTGACTACCATTGGAGAGGCGAACGTTAGTTAAGTGCTGCTCGGTCAACAACAGTAGAAACTTTAGAAGTGAGAAGAGTGATTTTCATGAACAAGGGCTAAGTAATTCAACTGAAGATTAGGGCTTGTTTACTTTAATGTATCTTATTTTCATATTCGCTTCAACTAACAAGCATAAGAGTATATAGACCTGATATATTTTTGGCAAATTCTTTTTGTACCATATTTTCTTCTCGCACACCCTATTCGGATAATAAAAATCTGAAGCACTTTAATGTGTTTTGGACGATTTTATAAGGTGTTTACATTGTTTAGATTATAAAATCTGAAATTCATAAAACGAGTGAGAAATTAATAATGTGGAAAAAAAGTGTCTATATTTTTCACCATTTTATTTTACAACATTTTCAAAAACTGATATGATATTTTAGCTACCAAAATAAAAAAACTATACTGGTCATATTATAAATACCTTCTTTTCAAAATGGTGGTTAAACATAAGTTGTTAGGGGTTAAACATATGTTTTTAAACGAGTCCAACAAGTTCTCTACGAAAATTAAAAATAGAGATAAGATCTGTTGACACCAGGTGTCAACAGATTTGTTGACACCAAATCTTAAGCATTTAATACATTTAATCCAAGGGTCCTAATTACTGTGAAATTAACTCACGTGAACCTTTCTCCATATGATCCCCCCTAATCTGCATACTCCTCTTTCTCCTTTGCGCTAACCAACAAAGCTTGAATGAACAATAATAGATGGTTCTCCAATTCGGTCAAATATATACCAAAAATGTATAGGAACCAAATTTCATGCACTTATAGTAGAACAATATGATAGATTTAAACCGTCCGATATTCAATCAACGATTGAGACCATTTCACATAGTAAAAATGAATTTTAAATTTGATCTACGTTTAATCTCAAATATATGATTAAGATGGACTACAACGTAAAACTACACAAATCTAAGTCCTAACGTACGAAGCTAAGAACTTGTAACAAAGGAAAAGTGCGTCAAATCAAAAGAGATCTTCATATAATAATGGTACAATGAATAAAGTTTTTTAAAAGTCAAAGAAAACAATAATTAATGATTTAATGCTTGAGTTTAACCACATCTTGAGTGCTTTTGTACTGATTATGAATGGATAACCTAATCGATCTTTTGCTTGACTCTTGGCCACTAATATAGGACATGCTAAAGGACATAATCTCCTATACGCGTTTGGCAATTAATATGATGACTGAAACTTGTGTACCTCTTTGTCTATGCAACCATCATTGATTGTCTTTAATTATATTGTTTTACTCTAATTTTGGCAAAAAGTTGTCATTAGTTGGCAGCCATTGTGTGCAAATGAAATGTTTTAACTTAAGTGATTAACCAGTTTTATCTATGATTATACTCTTTCGGAGTGCTTGATTTTTTTTTTTGGTTACGTGCTTGAATTTGATCTCTTATTGAAACAATCTTTGATCATATGTTTTGTTTTTTGTTAATTCCTTTTGCCGGAAGTAATCATATTTGAATCAATGCCGAACACTATGAATAGATACATCTTTTAACTGAGATCAAACTTTAAAATTGTCGCATTGATAGAGTTCGACTCCTTCTATTACGTTCAACGATGTTAACTCTTTGTTTGTGGTTTACTTAGTTTTCAATCGAACGATTTCCCTTAAAAATCATACTCTTAAGATAAAAAAGAACATTTATTATTCAATCGAACAAGCATTGTTTTCTTGTAAGGATGACAAACTCTACCCACCTCTCCTCTGAAGGGTTACAAAACGTCCACACTATCAAAATACTTTTTTTTAAGGACACACTGTTGAAATACTTATTTATTGTATATATTTTAATATATATTTTTTTTGTCAAATAATTTAGTAATTGTGACTTACATATTTTAAATATAGTGAAGTGGAGGTTCGAGGTCCCTGCATAAAATTGCACTTGCTAAAATAGTAGTGTTTTAAAGGATCCTCAGTAATTATTGTCTTATTTTAGTATAAGTCAAAACAAATTAAAATAGAAAATACACACATTTGAATTTTTAATTTTTGAAAAATATTCCAAAAAAAAAGCTTTTGAAAAATATAAATTTTAATTTAACTAATTAAAATAAAAAATACACATGCATTTTTATTTTTGCTTTTGTAAATGAAAGTAATAAGATCCCTAATTATACTTTTGTTGTTAAACACATGGAACCAACAAGTTGGAGTCTGGCCAGCAATGAATAGAAAGTGTTTGGTATATCTCACCACTACTATTAGGCATGACGCAATTTTCCTCCACTTTACCATGCTTATTTCTCACTCTAACCAAAATTCCACATGTATACGTATTCAAGTATTCTAAGGTCAACAAAAAGTAATTTTATAATCAACAGTAGTATATTTGAGGCAAAGTATGTTTACCATTTTTTCGTAGGTTAAATATGTTTTTGTCCCTATAAATATACAAACTTTTCGTTTTAGTCCCTTTAAAATTTTCCTTCAGCTTTTAGTCCCTAAATTTTTTTTCATCTTCACTTTTGTCTCTCCTTTAAAGTAAACTCATATTTAAAATTCATATTTTTGAATAAAATTTTGCATAATAAAAATTCATAATATTATAAGCATCTCTCCCAAAAAAAAAATTAGAATTTTTAAAAAAACATGAATTTAATATGAATTTTTATATTTCTAAAGATTAAAAATTCATAATTAATTTATGTTTTGTTAAAAAATTCTAATTTTTTTTGGGAATATTTTTTTACAATATTCTACACATTTCTGCACAATTTCATTAAAAATTACAAAAAATTAACTTAAAAATAGGGATCAAAAGTAGCGATTGAAAATTTTATAGGGATTAAAAGTTGAAGGAAAATTTTAGAGGGACTAAAATGAAAAGTTGATATATTTATAGAGATCACAAACATATTTAACCCTTTTTTCAATAAAGGTAAGTTTTGCACAATTTACTCTAGATAACTACTTCACTAAATACAATTATTAAGAGTGCTTTAGTAAACGATATTGTTACATGACACGATAGGCACCACACCACACATGAATAGCACGACAAATTAATTTACATATTCTTTCTCCATTAATAGGTGTTAGATTATATATTTTTGTACAATGAAAGACAAACCAATATAAAAATACACATCTAGAGAAGAATGGTGGTGCTAACATCCTAAGCTTGTGTGCACAACCACAAGAGACTTTGGAATCAAATCAAAATTAGAAGAAACTCAAATAACAATAAAAGAACTCATTTGTGTGAAACCGATAAATTATTTTGTCATACTCTTTAGCTTTTTCTTTAGAAAATGATAATTTTACCATTGAAATTAACTTAACATCATCTTTTCGAGAAACATACACAAACTAAATATAATATTTAATCCGAGGATAGAAAAAGTATCCGACTAGCTCGAAACAACCTAAAGTATATATGTTTATAAAGAGTATATAAGATGAAGGAGAGTAATAGATATCTCATCCATCAGTCAATGTTTCCCAAACTAGTACGTCCTCCTCCTCCCAAAATATAGTCTCCTCAATGCATTCCTTCAAAATAGGGTCTACTTAAGCATGACCATACATATAAAATACACATATATAGAAGATAACAAATGGAAATCAACACAAAAAATGCTGATAGACATACAAGGCGCATATATAATAATCTTTCAAGTCAACAAATGTCAATTGGCCTAAAAGTTATCATATTAATTCTAACTTGTTCTCTTATGCATATATGGACCTAATTTAATGTAAACATGGTCCCCACTCTAAGTACTATCCTTATAATAACATATTGTAAAACCCAATCAAGCATGATGCTTGAAGCATCTAGTCACTCACAACCTCAAGCACAGTTTGGAATTCAATGTAGGACATGTGTGGTTGTACCAGTATACAACTTTGGTTTAATTTTTCTTATACTTATATAGCTGTGTATTAAAAGATGGGAACTTCTACGGTACACCTGCAAATTATGGTGTACCGGTACTCCTACTACAAAAATCTTTAAATTAACTATTAATTTTATGAAATAAAGAGTTATTTGTTGATTTTTATATTTTAGAAAATGTCATTCATAAGAAAAAACATTATTTCATTGTTTATAAAAATCATACTAATTTTTTTTACATTTTATTCTAAAAAATAATCAAAATTCTCTATCATGAGTACTAAAAATTCAGAAAAATTAAATTTTATTTCGTCGACGTTTTTGGTAAATAAGATTTAATTATTATAATTATAGGTGATAGAAAACAATTTTTCTCTTAAAAAAATAACACATTTAACTATTAATTTAGTGATTTGGTGTACCAATACACTCAAAAAATTTGATGTACCATAGAATTTGCCTTAAAAGATTAATTCTTTGTTATAGGGTTTAAGATAGAATTTCATGTTTATAGGGTTTAATTAGTAAAAAGAATGTTGATAGGGTTTAATCTCTACTCTCGATCCAATAATGTTTAGAATTATCAATCTCCATATCCAATAACAAAAGGATTTTTATAATTTTTACAAGAATCAAATCTTTACTGGCCTAAGTATATTTTTCAATAAAAAAAGAAACAATTCCTTATTTTTGAAACCGGGTGATTTGTCCTCGTGAACTTAACTCAGTTGATAGTGACAATGCATAATATACGCAAAGTCCGGGGTTCAAACTCTGGCCACCACAAAAAAATTTTGGATAATTTAAATCGACCTGGTCCATTGATTATGATTGAGTTTCACCACTTTAAGACCAGTTAATCATATTTCTATCCGTTCTCACCAATTCTAAAATCAAATGTTTATTTGATTACAATATATATAGATCAATTTTCGACTCCTATGGTTCAACCATCATAACGTGTGTTTGGTTGCACGTTTGATGACAAGATACGTGTGTCTCCAACTTTATTGAGACCTATGAAGCCCGAATACTTCTAAATGGAGACGTACCCGTATCGGATACGTATCGGATTCCGATACTTCGCGGATACTCTCGGATACGTACCCATGGAGTATCGGAGTTAGTTATTTTAATCTAAAATATATATTTTATCAGATACATATAAGATACTCGACAGATACACACAGATACTTATAAGATACTTCACAAAGACATATCCTAAAAAAATGAAGTGTAAAAAAACGAGACTGTGTTGTGAAAATTCAATGGAGATGTATATGATTCAGTTTAAGATATGAATCACTATAATTGTTTTTCGATAACCAATTAAAAATTATGTTTTTGGTAGATGAAAGTAACGAGAGAGATGAAATAACCTAACATGCGAATGAAAATAGAATATGATTTATAAGAAAACTTTACATTTTTTATTTTGGTCACATGTATTATATTTTGTAAATTGTGACTTTTATGATTATATAGTATTGAAGAGTAATCAATGTTTTTTAAAATATTTTACATGCATATAAATTTTAGTATAAATATTTGGGATAATTACACTCACCTCTCCTGAGTCTATGAAAATGACACTGACACCCCCTCTAACTTTAAAACTTACACTAACCTCCCTTAAGTTCTTATAAAATAGACTAACACATCCCTTTCTATGTAAACGGCGTTAATTTTCCGTTAATTTTTTTTTTTTTCCTTTCACCTTCAGTTTGATGGACCCATCGTCAAACTGAAGACATAAAGGATCATTTGCAGGAAGTTTGGGTGCAGTTTTAAGGACGCTGAAATTGGGAGGTACTACTTCAGTTGATTCTTGAATTGATCCTTCTGAGCACCACTCCCTAGTTTGGCATGAGCATCAATATTGCCTTGTTGCTCTACTTCAAGCCTCTCGTTTGTCTTCTGAAGCGATTGGTACAAGTAATGCAATATTCACGTAAACGTATTTATAATCATGCTATAAAAAATTGAATTGAATCAATGAAGAAAAATTCAAATTGGGGGAATAATTTGATGATAATATGAAGATGCATCATAGCAAACATGGTGATGAGCTGATGCGGCGGGTCCATGAAATTGATGGTTGGAAAAAAAATTAACAGAAAATGAATTGAGAGCCATGGGTTGTGGGTTGTAAGCTTGCCCTGGTTGGTGAATAATGGAAACCTGAAAGCCATAGTTTGTAACAGATGTTTGACCCGTTAAAAAAGAGGGGAGGTAATTGAATTTAGAAAACTAGAGGAGGTGTTTGTGTTGTATAACTAAATCTTAAGGGAGGTTAATGTAATTTACCCTAAATATTTTGTTAACGTATCTTAGCCGTATCGTATCCTAATTTTAAAATTTTCACGTATCCGCGTACCCATATTCGTACTACGTATCCGAGCTTTAAGATTGGCTGTGTACTCATATCTGTACTACGTATCCGAGCTTCATAGATTGAGACAAAATTATCATGATTTCCACTTTATTGAAACACGCGTCGTACATTCAAACATATACTATTTTCACAAATAAATTAAGAGCATCTTCTCGTCACAAATTCCATGAAATTTGTTTTGGTTCATTAATCATCGTATCATAGAATCACACCATTTATCATAATAATAATAATATTTAATAAGAACATATATAGTAACCAGAATCCAATTTTCCCAAAAGAGGAGGTGTGACAAGCCGATAGGAATGTCCCACCAAATCATTCCCACCATGATTTAAAAAGGAAAATGCGGTGCCCTAATTAAGGAAACCAAATCTTAATATATATAAATGTTAAATAGTTTTGAAAAGTTTGCCCTAATCTGATCCCGCCTTTTTTGGTGGTTCTGAGTAATTTTTATGAAAAAAAGAGTTTGCAAGGAATCGAACCAAGTACCATATGCTTACAGTCTACAACTATAACCACTATGCAACTTCTATTTTTGTTGAAATATTGTTGCTTCTAAAAATGAAATACATGACTAAAACTTTTTTTTTTAAAGCCCCAACCGCCCTAACGATTTCCTCTCTCATAACAGTTATTTTTTATTATTAGCGGTACCTTTTATTGATAGTAGTTTTTTTTATTTTTTTTATTTTTTTGTGTACGCTAACTACGTGTTACGATATTAAAGTTGCATCTTTAAAATTGTAGATAATTTGACTGATCCATATGATAATTTTTTCATTAGAAACTTCACTTTTTCCTATAATTTTGTCGGCCTCTTTATTTCTCCTATATTATTTGCAAAAATCACTATAGTAGACTATAACATTACTTTGTTTTAGCAAACTAATGACTTTGACTCCATATTCAC
>Ga0228710_1012416_pt1 | contig 10567 bp, 6 predicted proteins | sample MedpolnodulmetaG_FD_177995 | JGI IMG/M metagenome (GOLD analysis project Ga0228710, IMG submission 177995) | Root nodule microbial communities from Medicago polymorpha collected in Santa Monica, California, United States - pink nodules | ecosystem: Host-associated > Plants > Roots > Nodule... | reverse complement strand
CACGGGACATATTCTAAGCGCAGATAGAGTGGGTAAAAAAACTTAAGGATAGGTAAAAAATTGATAGACATATTCTAATATCACATTATTATGTTTCATAAAATTTAATAAACTTAATTAAAACTCATCGAGCATAACTTCAGATTTGTAATTATTTGAAAGAAAAACCGAAGGATGGGAAAAAAAAAAGGAATAATATGGCACAATTCCATGATCAACAGGTCTGATCTTGGTCTTGTCTGTAAAGTTGAGACAATATCCATGCAATGTTGTCATGACCTCCTATATCTCATTGATACTGACTCGAAAATTATACATGATAAACACAACCTCCTCTTTCAAAGAAAATTCGAACTTGTTACAAAATTCACTACCAACCATTGCATGTATTTTGTGACCCTGCATGTAAAAATAATTAAAAAAAACAATCATATAACGTATTAATCTTTTATAAATGACGAAAACATAATACTATTATAATATAAAATTAAAAAAATCTCACATAGTTATCCATCAAAATTAAATGGATTGTCATTGATTTTTCAGAGTTAGTCGAATCGCTTGATGTCCACAGTCGGGCAACACTTGCAAAAAAGCACCACTTGCTTTTGTTGTTGTTAATGTTAATGATAGAATTATAGTTGGGATTCATTTAGAAATTCAGAAAAGAAAGAAATTCTATAAGAATATTTGAGTGATAGATAAATTTACGATAAAGACTCATTTGTAAAGTGATTAAAAAAAATAGTAGCCAACGAAATTTATTATGGCTTTCAACAAAATTGAATGGCTTTCTATAATTTACGTTGACAAAAGATATATAAATGTGCATTTATTAGATTAGATATATTATGTCAACATATGGGTTTCAATGGTTTTCTGCAGCATAAACATTGATCCAAAAAAAATTGTTTGCCTCCCTGTAAAAATTCGTACGCACCTAGTCAACTATTAATTATTGTTATTTTTATAACAGCAATGTGCATTTATTATTTTTTTCTGCAGTAAAAAATTGATTAAAAAAATTCGCTTGCCTGCATCAAAAAATTTGTAGTATAATAGTCAACTGTTAATTTTTTTTTATAATTTTTATAACTTTAAATCATAGGAAATCTGATTCTATTTTAATGTTAATTAGTAGGCATAGTCAACCTTTTAACGTGATTTGTAGAACCAAAAAATTGTATGTGATTTGTAGTATGACATGTGGCATTTGTATGTATAGAGGGTACCATGTGGATTATGACATTTTGAACATTTGCTTTTGTATGTATAGAGGATAGCCTCCTCCACATCTATATCACACAGAGGGGCAAAAACCAATCCGTTTTTGCAAGGACAAAGTCACTAGCATCATCTCTAAGACACATTCCCAAATTGACCTTATTGCCAGGTTCTGGTTTCTTCCATCCTTGTTTACCTAACATAGCCACATTAAAAGATGTTAAATTCTTAAACCCCATACCTCCAAAAAATTTATGGACAAACAATTTTTCCCAAAACATCCAATGTAACCCATGCCACATACTACCACCATGACCCCACCAAAAAGCATTTATCATTTTCTCAATGGTATCAATTATCATAATAGGGTGAAAATAAACATTTATAATAAAAGATGGGATAAATTGGAGTATCAATTTAATCATAACCTTTTTGCCTGCTTTGGATAAACACTTCTCCAACTGTTAATTTAGGACCAAGGTATTTGCTCATTCCCATTACAGCTCTGACTCTAAGGATGTTGGTGATGGCATCCTTCATAGGCGAGGGAACAATAGTGCTAAACAAAACTTTAGATTTTGGAAGATTAATGGCCTGCCCCGATTCCAATTCTTATGAGTGATGAATAGTCTTCATTACCTGTTATAGTTGCCGTGTTTTCAACTTCGACTACCACCTGATGTGTATTTTCATGGTTGGTTTCTGATTGTGAACAGGGTTTGCCGCCATTCTTATGAGTGTCGCTCTTTTAGGATTTGGGGCTTCCTTCGTCATCCTTGTGAAAGTTTTGTTTTTTGTTCATTTAAGGTTGCTTGATCTGAACATATTGTTAAGTTTGTGATCTGTTTGGTAAGAAAATTCATCCATGAAAGTGTTTATTTTGCCTTTGTGCAATTTCATGAACTATAATATTTTATTAAAACTAAAGATAAAGGTGTTGTGGTCAAGTTGGTGAATTAACGTCGTATATTGGATTGAATTGTTGGTGTTCCAATTGCTGTGTTATTTGTTTTGTTATGATGAGACTTCAAAGGTCTGTTATGGCACGTTGAGTTCACTAGGATTGCCGAGGAAAATGAGTCTCATAGGATGGAAATGCTGAGGCCTAGGAAACCTGAGTGTAGTTCCAAAATTAAAATATTTAGTCCACTATTATAAGTCGGATGCCCTATTCTAAGTGAGACTCTAGTTCACTACAATAAAAATGAATAATTTCGTTATTTTTTTGGTTTTGATAAATAACAAAAAAAATTATTTTTATTGGAGTGGACTAAAGTCTCACTTAGAAATAGGGCATTCGGCTTATAATAGTGGACTAAATATTTTAATTTTGGAACTACGCTCAGGTTTTCTAGGCCTCGACATTTCCATCCTGTGAGACTCATTTAACTCGGTAATCCTGGTGAATCCAACAAGCATAAGACCTTTGAAGTCTCACCATAACAAAACAAATAACACAGCAGTTGGAACACCAACAATTCAATCCAATATACGACGTTAATTCACCAACTTTAAATAAAATATTACCGTACATGAAAATAAAACACGTACATGGAAAACAATACGGTCAGATCAAGCAATCTCAATTGAACGAAAAACAAACCTCTCACAAGGACGGCGGTAGATACTCTTCATAATCAGAAACCCTCCATGAAAAAATACGCGGTTGAAGTTGAAAATACGACGACCATCTGTGATCTCTGTTGTTCACATATACTTTGTTAGCTCATCAATAATGTGTGTGTGTCTATATATATATATATATATTATGTCGCGTGTCACTTTCACGTTTATTCTCAATATTTATATATTTTTTATTTTTATAACCGATATTTTATTTGACATAAATTTCTCAACAAAATTCATATATTAATTTCATCTTATCCACTAAATATTTTATTTAAGTTTTTAGTTAATTTATAACATTTTATCCACTCAACAAATTGCATATCTAAATGATCACTATGAACTTTGAGAACGAAAATCATTACTTTTTTATTTGTGGATTGATTAACAGTGAGAAAAAAAAATCAAATCCAAATCCCACAAATGATCAACAATTGAGTGCTAGACAACTCTTTTTATTTAATTTTTTCTTGAAACATATAATAACAAGTTAGGCTCATAATTTTGCTTTTTTTTTTATCTGCACAATTTGAGTGCTTTTTTTTTCATTTTTCAAGAGACATTTTTCTTCTCTTAGTTCTCTATTACCCCTACCCCAAACTTAGAATGCTGTTCGTTCCAACAACAACCTCAAACTTCAACATTTTATACAACCTAAACAACTTAACTCCAAAATAAATTGGATTATTCACACTTAAGGTCTCCTAGGTTTGTAATGTAGTTAGTCATCAAATAATGAGGGCTAATCCTAAAGGCTCAATTTGGCTTCAGAAAGGATAATTATAAACATAATATTCAAGGTGGGTTCAAAAAGGCTCTAGGTAACAAGCACTCTGTCTTAGTGTGTACAAAACAAGATCAATCAACAGATAGAGAAACATCGCAAGTTCTAGAAATGACAGTTGCATGGAACACTCATATATGATTGAAAAATAAAATTTGGCTATGAACCTTACAAGTTGAGTTTTCTGGAAGTTGTGCCTACCTAACTTTCTCATTGCCGAACACTTCCTGTTGAAATTCCATGCAAGCATCACCCCCTTTTGACTTTTTAAATATCATTGGTATAGACATCTGTTATGAGACTGAAAAATTTCAAGAAACAAGAAAATTCATTAATAATAAACAAGCAATAAAAGATTTTGAGAAAATAGAATCAAACTGACACGACCGACATCTAACAAAGACTAATTATTGAAACAAAAGAACTCATGACATTAGCAACAATAATATCCCGGAGGAATATATTACAGAGGCGCAACTCCAATCTAGATATTGTTCGCACTGATACTATTCATCATGAGCCAATTTTAACTTATGTCCGAACTTTAGATGTTAGTTCTATAACTGCAGCCCCTGATGCAACTATAGATCCCACTTTACATAAGGAAATGAATTTTATGCAGAGTTGGTTGAACAAAGTGTCTGAGACTAATGTACCTTTTTCCCCAGTGATTTCCAAGTCTCAGAAGAAAAAATTGAATAAGCTTAAGGCCGGTTATCAAACCCGTTCCCAGGGTCCTATTCCATCGTCTAAATGAAGATTATTTTTTGGAACATTCGGGGGATCAGTAACAATGATTCCCAAATAGCTTTTCGAGATATGTGTCTTTGTTCACATATTTACGGGGAAGGAAATTGTTGTGAAGACGCTTTGGCTACATTGGGGCATGATATGCCTGATACTACTTGGTTTCAAACTATGTCAGTTTCACTTTTAATTGATTTTACTAGAGACAAAAATGGGCTGCCTAACTTTAGATTCCCGTAGCCATTCTAGTCTCTTTTGTTTTTTGGTTTTCCGTTTTTTGAGGGTTTTGGCCTAGTCCCCCCTCTTTTGTACAAATTTTTCCTTTCTTTAATATTATTATTACGTATTAGGGTGGCGGCAGAGGATGGGAGTTGCTGTTGGGTGCCAACCTAGTTGGGATGTTTCAGCTTCTCCCTGATGTCTTTCCACTCTATTTTGCCTATAAAAAAAAAAAAAGAACTGATGGACTTCGATTTTTTTTTTCTTTTACTAAATAGAAATACCTGCAAAATAAAAAGCATTAGAAAAAGGATGAGTTGCCTCTCATCAAGCGCTTTCTTTTACGTCATTGATCTTGACGCTTCAACCAATGTTAGGGTGGCAAAAATGATAGAAAAATACATCACCAAGTTGAAATGATTCTTTTACATCATTCATTATCACGAATTTATGTTATATGTGATCAATATATAAAAAGTATTAAGAACAATTGAATTGAATAAAACTAGATTGATATTCACATGAAATAGAGTTTCAAAGCAATATGGTTCAAATATGGTTACATCAGATTCATCTCAGACCTACTATCTAAAAATTAGCTAGACATGATCAAAGGAATAAACAATATATTAAAAGAAAATAAACCGATAGAGTTTCGTCGTTGCCCGCGTTGCTCCTCAATTTCATTCAAATAGCTACCTTTGAGTTTCCATGTATCGTGTGCCTCCTTTCGTTACTGTGCGCAGCTTTTGTTCCTCTCCCCAAAACGTGATTGTATCTCTATGTTGTGCAGCTGCCTTTATAGTAGCGTGATGCCTCTTGTGTCTTCAGCCCCTTCCTTTCCTATTTCATGTGAATAACAAAATCTTGGTCAAAAGCCCAATTGATTTCTCAATTCTAGCACCCCTGGCCACATTTTCTTTAGATTCAACTTGTTTAACATTTCCTTGGCCAATCACATTAAATCATACAACCATTGTTTTTGTTTTGCTCTTTTTACTAACCATACTAATTGACCGATACTAATAATAATATACTACTTGACTCGATAAATAAAAAACTACAATTTATTTCAAATGACTCTAAATAAATACTAAACTAATAAAAATTAGACCACAAACTTAATTGAATAGACTATAAAAATAGTGCATGACTGACTATCTTCAATTACATTTCATGCGCCTGGGGCATGCATGGGGTTGCAAGCTATGCGCCTTGTGCATGCAAAAAGTCGGGGCGCAACTGTCTTTTCCTGCTTCCGAAATGGGTAAAGCCCGCACTTTTAGCCCAAAACCAGGTAAAATCTCACTATAAATATCAGCCTTCCACATTCAGAATTTATCGTTCAGAACTGGAGCAGTTCAAGAGAAAGGCGACTTTGGAGCTTCGGAAGTGTTTCTATCTTCTCCTTTTCTAGGGTAAGTTTTTAGCTTTAGTAATTTGTTTTTAGTTACCATGTGTAACTAAATAATTTTAGGTTAGAGTTCTAAGATGAACCTCTGTATATTTTTGTTGGATATTTATTTAATTTAATTTGTCGTTTATTTATTTTATTTATGCTTTTGTCCACTATAGAGTTTTATTAGATTATAGTCTTTATTTCTGTGAGAGGTGCAACCCTAGATTAGGTACTTAGGTTGTGACAGGACCTAACATTGTTATCACTAACCGGATGCTTATATCTTGATAACTATCTATCTAAAAAATAAGTGATTATTAATTAGCCAAAGATACCATAGGAATTTTTGACCCTAGACGTAGGTACCCAGTGGCTAGAACCCATTGGGTCGTGTGGTGCATTACGGAAGCTAGGAATTAATTGGTTAGTAATTAGGGAAACAAGCACCTAACTGTCCGACTTAAAGCTATAACTTAGTAAGACCATTCTCTTGAAACCCTTAGTAAGGTAGACGTAGATTACGGCTGCCCGTTTGTAAAAGTACTAAGTAAGCATAAAGAGAGTGCGCCATGAGTGTCCTAAGATTCATAGATGGGCAGACCTAAACCTTGGCTTTCATTGCCTTGGGAAACACTGGAAAACCAATTTAAGTTTATGTTTCAATTACCTTTGAATTAGAGAGACCCCACACGTAAGGATCATCGTGCGATCAACAGGTGCAGTTAGCCATTGGAGTGAAAGACCTAATTAGAAACCCAATGGCTAAAACCCATTGGGTCAGGTGGTGCCCTACCTATTTTGGAAACTCCCAACAGCCTTATCAGTTCTATAGTCACCAAGAGATAAATGAACGCGACATTTAAATTAGTATTATCCAACAATGAATATAGAGAGGGGATTCGAAGAATCATAACCGTTGCTTACTTTTCTGCAGCCAAAACCAGGTAAATTCGCTATGTTGCAAACAGATAAAAATTGCAACTAACTTTTAAACTGTCAAACTTACAAAAATAAGTAACTAGAATTGTTCGGATGAAAGGACAATCCTTGTGGATACGATACTCTACTTACTAACTTTATTACTTGATGAAAATGACTGGTACGCTTGCCATTGCGCAATTACGCTAATCGAAATAAACACGAAAGTGTGCATCAGTATCGGGTAGCACTGTTTTGTTGTTACTCATTGGACTGCTTGTACATTTAGTAGTCTCTTTGGCACGCTTTGTGCTGAAGGGGTTGTTGTGGTTTTGTTAATATAATTCATTTTGTGGTGACCGAAGTTTGAACCCCAAACCTTACATTGTCCTTACCAAACTGCTCACGAGGACACTACTAATTAACATTTGTTATTAAAAAAATATTTCAACAATAAATTGTTTAGATTTTTATTCTTGAGGGACTGAGTTCAAATCTCATCTCTATGAAATTATAGTTTAGTATCTTCCCCTTAATAAATTGTGATAATCCCCACACTCCTTTTGTTTTAAAAAAGAATATTTCAGAAACTATCTTTCTTATGTCTGACATTTCTGCGTTTCTTCTATAACATGCATAATTTCATGTGTGCATTCATTATCCTTCAATACTAGCTTTACAATACAGTTAATGTCTCGGGTTAAGCCTTAAGTTATCAGAATCATGCTTAAAATAAAAATATTCATAGCACTAGCATTAAATTTTGTCATAAAAAAAGCACATGCATTAAATGTTCACGTTATGCTTCCCTCAAAAAAAAAAAAATGTTCACGTTATGCTACTGATGCATGCCTCATCACATGCAGAAACCACTTGTTTTCCTGTTGAGGTTTTAGATAGGGAGACATAGTGGAAAAATATGAGTTGTTTTTTTTATATTTTTATAAAATCAAGAAACATAAAAAAATAAGCGTTTGCATCAAAATAAAAGTTAGCACTTATCATCTAGGGTGGATACAGAGGATAATTACCAAATATAAACATGAAACAGCTAGTTTTGCAATATGTATACTCACCAAACTGAATTCTGTTGAAACAAATTGATGAACATGGAAATATATTTGAGAGAAACTCTTCCCACTTCTCAAATCGCTTAGCAGGTAACCAAGTTGTTTGGGCTCCAGTGGCAAGGAGCTCCTTCCAAGGATGTACTTTGGGAATACCGGATTCGATTCTCGGGAGGAACAACGTTTGTCCAGTGCGCATGCCTCTACGCATAAGTCAGATTAGTCGTCCACCTTTAGTGGGTCGGAAACCAGTGCGAAAGTAAAAAATAAAAAAATCGCCTTGCCGGTACAAATATTAAAGTAACATTGTATTTTTTTTACTCATTCCCATCACGTGTGTACTTCAAGACAAATCAAGAGTTGTGTCGGCCAAATATGTACTTCTAAACAAATCATAAGGTTTTATACCGTCCAAATCTGCACTTACAATATCATGTGATTTGTTAGACATCTAGGTGTCCATCACTATAATATAGTTTTGAAATAAATAAATGATGCAAATACATACCTTTTTAGAAATTATGACATTTCCTAAAAAAATATATATTATGACATCAATTAGAAATTGGAAAACGTTAACTTGTGTCCCTAAAGTATAAGTTAATGAGTCAAAAGTATAATATTTATTTGTAATTAATTCATTTGAATTTAATTTTTTTTTACTTTTATAAATTGAATGCACAAATTTAAGAATTTTTTTTTTACTTTTGGGTTATTTAACCTGTGTCATAAAGACACAATTTTATGACCCTGTTAATATAGCATAATATTGAGTTACATTAGCTGCTAGGAAATGACCTTGCATCTTGTTGGGGACAATTGCACAGCATGGAAAAAAGTATTTTCCATCATTTAATGAATGAGTTTCCCAAAATAAGCAAAGTTATATATTAGAATATTTGTAATAAATATTTCTAAATTGGAACAGCTCCACTCGCTCTCCTTTTTTATTTTGGCTAAAGATGTGTAAAATTTTCTTTGTATGACTCCTCTTGATTTAATGTGATAATCTTTCGGACTTTGCTATGAGAGTAAATGGTTACAAAAAGAAACCAACTTCTTGTGTTGAAATACTTTCTGATAATGACGGTGCAAGTGTATATAGATGAAAAATTTCTTTTTGAGGGAGAGTAAACTGAGATGAACAGGTGGATTCCCACTTAAATGGAAGATTGTTGTGGCAAGTATAAGTTAAAAGTATCACATTGTATAGAAATTAATGTTGAGCAATTTATAAGTGAGAGGATACACAAACCGAATACCATAATGTTTGTGATAAAGAGAGATTTAATAACATATTCTCTTTATTTGGTTGCTCTAGCCAAATTTGATTCAAAGAGAAATTTAGGCGTAATAGAAAATTCAAACGATATTCCAAACTCATCCATACATTTATCAGGTTTGTTGGAACAAAATGTATTTAACATTACCCTTTGAGTTTTGATGATAACAAGGTATTAAAAAATTGTCAATTGGATATGCTAATATTTGTTCAAGTATGTAGGACCATAGACAAAAATTTAGTGTCTCTTTTAAAGCATAAGTTCTGAAAGAACAAATGAGAGCAATGGAATCAACAAGTAGGAAGCTTGAAGCATCTGAAGAAAAGAGGTTCTGAAGGCAAAGTGCTCCTGAAGTGCTGACATCATCAGAAACACCTCATCAAAAGCAAGATCACCAGAAGCAGTTTTCATCAGAAGATCATCAAGAGCTGAAGATCATCAGGAGTTGAAAATCATCAGAAGCTGAGAGAACTAAAGCTTCAAAGGCTGCTCAGATGATTTAATCACTCCTAGTGTTGCGGAAGAATGGAAGAATGAAGCAACGACTAATTCAAATGGATTTGAAGGCATTGGATGCTTTTTCGTTGGAGAGCGTTGACAAAGTACAATTGTACGAAGTGTACAACCACTATCTCCACTACTCTGTTTGTGTCTGCAACAGGACAAGAATAACACCTATGCATGCACCAGTGTTCCTCCAGACTTGGAATGGATTTGAAATTGATCCTTCGTAGGACAATAATCAAATCAGGCAAAAGATCATTGGTGATTTGATCAAGCTTCAAACGACTCTTTTTTAATGTGCTGGAAATTTCCAACGTATCTTTCACATCTTTATATAAAGGAGTGAAGACCTACTGTTTGGAGGGGCAATATGCAAGACTCAAACAACAATTTACATTGTTCTGCATCAAAAGTTCACTTAGAATTTCTTATCAAAGTTCATATCTTAAAAATTCTAGAGTCTTAAGAGTCTGCATCTGATTTGCATTGTGAACACCACTGATTGTATATCAAGTGTTCAACCTCAAACAAATTTCTTTGTAATTCTGTTTGAATAAAAGTCTCTTGCTTGTGTGCTTGAGCATAGGAAGTCTCTTGATTTAGCTCAGGAGCATAGGAAATCTCTTGCAGTTGTGCTTGAGTAATTTGAAGTCTCTTTCTAGTTGTAGCAATGAGCAGTTGTAATCAGATATTACACTTTTTAGTGAACTCTCCTTGGAAGTGCAAGGGGGACAGGACTACTTCCGGTTTGTGGAAGGAACCTGTATAATTGCTTTGTGTCTTTTTTCTCTCTCTC
>Ga0228710_1012415_pt1 | contig 10569 bp, 9 predicted proteins | sample MedpolnodulmetaG_FD_177995 | JGI IMG/M metagenome (GOLD analysis project Ga0228710, IMG submission 177995) | Root nodule microbial communities from Medicago polymorpha collected in Santa Monica, California, United States - pink nodules | ecosystem: Host-associated > Plants > Roots > Nodule... | reverse complement strand
CTTATGTGATCACAGATATAAATCTAAACTACAATATGAATAAAATGTGAATCAATGATAAGAATGGCAGAAGTGTTCATTACCATGTGAAGGAGAAAGCTACGTGGTGCTGAAACATAGAGGCGCGAGGAAGATAATTATGACAGTAGAGAGGAAAGTTAGTTTTTTTTTTTTGTAATGTAAGGTGTTCGCGAGTTGGGTTGGGTCGGGTTTGGTTAAACCCGATATCAGGCCCAATAAAACTTAGACTATTATTACTTTTCCTACCCTATGTGTTTTTCGAGCGTCATATTTTTTTTCTTTCCAAAATACCCTTTCTTTGAATTATATAATCCCAACTATTCTAAAATTGTTCATGTCTATTTAAAGCTTGTAAATATGTGTTCTCGTGAGCTTAGCTTAGTTGGTAGAGACAATGCATAATATATGCAAGGTCTGGGGTTCAAACCTCGCCCACAAAAAAGGCATGTAAATATGTTGTACCAAAAAAAAAGTTTGTAAATATGTAGTTCGAATTATATTTGCCGAAACCTTGCACAATTGTTCGGAAAAATAGTTTTTGTACAAAATAAAAAGTCTGTAAATATGTAGTTTGAATTATATTTGCCGAAACCTTGCACAGTTGTTCGGCAAATATAATATGAAATGTGTCAAACCCCCAGAAGACCATTTTTAGAGGCAAATTGCAGTGTAAAAATTGAAACAGTTTGGATTATATATACCGAACATTTTAACATGCATTTCGGGTTATATTTTTCGAACTGTTTTGACAAGCAGGCATAATTTGTGTTCACTAGTTAAAAACCTTTTTTTTTTTTGGCAAATTGACGAACAAGAATGATTTGAACAAGCATCAAAAGAAATTTTAAGCAAATAAATTAATGAGAGCATATGAAACTGCACACATATGTAACATAAAGTTAGAATAATGTCTCAAATATTCAAAGGTTACAACCCAAAAACATTTAAACACAAATTAAAAAACATAAATTATCCATAGATTACAACATAGTAATAAAACTATTTGGTAGCCCTTGCACTCTTACCATGCTTACGACGATAGGCAATCCCTCCCTAGGCCTCATGTTGAATCGCATGCAAACTAATCCAAGTCGGACTTCCCTCCTCCACCTGACCACTGCCTAAGATTGCAAAGGCATGGTCTCTGACGCAAGCCAGCAGTGACCTGAAGTCTTGCCATTGTTGGTCTTCATGTTACTCGACAACAATCTCGTTAATGGCCTCCTACTTAGGTGGCCTCGATATATGAACATCCCGCGGTAGAGTTATAATGACTAGATGTGAGATAGTAAAATACCATCTCATGTATCCAGTTTCCGTCTCTAGACCAGTCGGAGCAAGCAGGCCAAAATCTTGCTAAGTCAACACATAACCAAGATACTGCATGTAGCATTGGCTAATCTCCTACCCAGTTGTCTGAGGATTTGCAATGTCATGTGGATGTTTGGGGGTAGTTTGGATGTAACCAAACTAGTGCAACACCCGCTCCAGTTGATTTCGGACCCTAGGAGGTATGTATCTGAGCCATCTAGGGTAAAGACTGATTCGCTAGAACGGACATGTCCGACGATGGACCTTATTTGGGTTCATGAGAATAGACCCCAGATTCAAATGATCCAGATGCAATCTTGTGGGATATGTGACAGACTGAACCTTCAGGGAAACAAACATAATGGCATATGGGAGTCGATCCTCCCTATATCCAGCCCAATAATATCTGACACTATGAAAGTGTTGAAATATTCAAGCCTGCAAAGTCAACAACATATAAATATGAGTATAAAAAACACGAATAGACATGTAAATAAATAAGCAATTCATTATTATTTATACTTGTAACAAGGTCAATTAGTCAGCCATCTGTAAAGTCTTATAATTGAATCCACTGTTAGGCTCCATATACATGTCAGCAAGGGCAGCTGCTCCTCACGCGTAATCGAAAATAAAAATTAATATCATGATACGTTTAAGTTTAGTTTACATAAATAAAAATAAACATAGCCTTCAGTTTACATTAAAAACATAGTACTAAAAAGTTTAAGTTGTAGAAATTTACTACTCCTACAAACATGCAATAGGCCAGATGAATTTGGTACTGGGGGAGTACATACATGCCATGTGAGCCACCAGGATAGTTATTTAGTGGCTTTGGCTCCACCTTAAGCTCCACATGCGATTGCCCATCATCATTCACATTCTCTACCTCTGCCTCCTCATCCTCAATATGGTGCTTCTCAGACTGGGGATCAGGCTCATTCACTTGAGATGCTTCGGCACCATCAGCATGGCAACCCTTTCCCATGCCCCTACCCCTATGCACTCTCCTTTCCGCTACATTCCTCTCAAACCACTATCACCTGGAGAAAGTAGTAATGGAAGGTATGTTGTTTCTAAGGTGGTCTAAGTGGTCCATTTCTAAAACATGTATCATCATATATACATACAATTAACAAAAAAACCAAAAACAACATATATATAACAATCTAGTTCGGAAAATATAATTTGAACAAGTTCAGTGACATGAAAAAAATCGCGACCCTAACATTGATAAATCGAGGGAATGTGACCTTACCTTGTGTTTGATATTTAAAAATACTTAAAATATGATGTTTTTGAGCAAAAAAAACTTCAAGAATCACACAATATTACGTTTTCATATTTTGGGGTGTGAGAGAGAAATGTTATGGAAAAATAGAAATCTGTGAAGTGACGGGAGTTTATGTTTTTGACTTATATATAGTACATGTTCAGATTTTAGAATACGTATTGTGGTTCAAACTTTAAAATCCAAGTAAAGGGTAATTTTGAAAAGAAAAAAACAAGGCGCGTGAGTAACACATAGGTTGGAAAAGTAAAAGCCTAAAACTTAATTGATTTGGGTTGGATACAAAATTTGAATTTTGTATATCAAACATGAATCAACCCAATCTAATGTTGAGCTGTTTGGGTTGGGTGACCGATTTGTTCTTCTGAAGTCTTCTAGTTCTCTCTTCCAGTCTATTTTCTTTTCTTATTCAAGGCTCCCACATGTATCATTTCATCTATTGAATCTATTTTTAACAGTTTTTTTGGGGGAAAAGTGAGAAAATTAGGAAAATATCTTGGATTAATTGAGAAATATTCTACCTAACTCCATGAGAAATCAAATAGATGACATTAAGGTTCAAAACTTGTGACATGATTCGTCACTTAGTAACAACAAAATAAATTATTGTTGGAGGCTCAAAGAGGTTTCACTAAGGATAATAAGAATATAAAAGGGTGGCTTGAAAGGCTCAAGGTATCAACAAAAATAAAAAATTGCCTCATGTGTAGTATAACATGACCGATCGTCCGTAAAGAATGGCCGCAAATTCGAGCAAACATAACATTCATCTGGAACACTCATGTTAGAAAGAAGTGTAGTAGAAGAATGAATTGAATAATATATGCAGAGGGGTCGGAGTTCGAACCCTGAACACCCCATTTTCCCACATTTAAAATGTGTGAGCTTCGAAATTGGCTTTTTTATGATCAACAAGGTTACTTTGTAGAGAAAAGTGAAGGGAACGCCAAACATTTATTGAGGAAATCGATGGTAGCCATTATGCAAGACCAAAATTGTACCACCTTTTAAAACTAAAAAATTTGGGGTTGTTTTGTCATGTTTTTGTGTTTACAAATCATATACATAGAATTGTAGTGACTACCTGTGCTCCCTTTTTTTTAGCTAAGTTTTTATTTAAGGGGAGTTGAAGAACCACATTTGACCTTGCATACATGGATACTTGTTAATAAACTTTTTTAAAATATATTATAGCAGGAGTTTTTGGCTACAGCCTACAGCAGTTGGACCCATGCAAATATTAACCGAAGGGAGCATACACATCAATGCCACTCATATGAATGGTATAAATGGATCTCATATAATACATTATATTACTTCCCACTTCCCAATTATTTAAACCACTCAATTACATTTTCTAAATATTCATACCACTCTTCTAAAACTCAAAAATGGGTCCCACTTATCTTACAACCAGGGGCGGAGCCATGTTTTAAACATTGGGGGGACCAAGTCTTAAAAGGTAGTATAATTTAGCAAACAAACTTACATAATAGGTTTTTTTTTTAAAGTGAAAAGCATTTTTGTTGCCATAAAAGACAAATGGCCAACATACAAAATGACACAAATGCTAATAATGGGGGGACCATACTCATGATCATGTGTAAATAGCAGTATAAAATAATAGTACAATAGTAGTAAAAAAAAATTAGAAAAAGTGGGGGGGACCACGGCCACCCCTGGCCCTCATGGTCCCTCCGCCATTGCTTACAACAATATAAATATATATTAAAAGGAAAAAAAAAACTCAAAAGTAATACAAAGTCTGACAATTGTAGGAAAAGAACCGTGGCAATGCATTGCTACTATGGATAGTTTAGCTACTCATACCCAATGCAAATTATCCAAGATACTATGACACAAATGCATTGATTAGAGTGTTACCACCCATTATGTCAGGCGATGTGTGTGCTCGGGTAGGTTGTTACTAATGTAGGACCTGAAGATTTGAAAGCACCCCCGTAATAAGGATCATATAGAGTGGAGATCCTCTCCATTTCTCAAAATAAATATAGATGTCCACTACTATAGGTTTATAAATATTCAATTAATCTTATAAATAGACCAAATGACATTATTGTGTCCGACGTTTTCACCCATTAGAAAAGGAAAATGATTTGTGATACTCATACTCACTAACACAAGAAGTGAAAGGAAATAAAGAGAGTAATATGATAAATGTAATAGGTTAGTGATGTAACTTAAGGAAAGAGATTAAGAAAAAAATGAGGCGTTGAATGGATTTAGAAAAAGTATGGATGTCTATATATAAGCAAACGCGATTGCTCACACACTTGCAGGGACAACCACAGCAGTTGCTCACGCACTTGATGAGACAGAGGCCGAGCCACCACCCGGTAAGCCCGGGCTCAATCGATACTTTTTTCATATTTCGCTCAACCCAATAGTCCATTAACCTACTCAATTTTTTTTGGACAAACTCATTATTTTCACACGCGCGCGCACAAAAATTCTTGACTCTATAATTTTTACCTAAAATCCATAAAATTTCTAGCTCCGTCATTGTGCTGAGACAACCACATTATCAACTAATCCACCACTTATTTTGATATACCCTCTTATGCTGATATCCTTATTAAATATTATTAGTGAATGGATATAGCAGACATTGGATACAAATATTGATATGGTAACTATTGTTGCTTCAATTAGCAAGACGTGCTTATATCTCCTACTAGCTAGCTTTCCTCACAATTTAGGGGTAAGAAATAGTAGATACTGGATACGTGATTAAGATGAGCTTATATTTGATAAACTAGCTCATTGATTTCTTCTTTTTTTTTTGTTGAATCTAGCTCATTGAATTTAAAAGTGGTTGAACTAACTCATAAATATAAAATGACACAAAAACATGTTTATATATAATATTTAACTTTCAATTAAGATAATGACGGCAAAAGTTAAAGAAAATATGAGACGCCATAAGTTAGTTCAAACACTACTTTTGAGTAGCATTTCAAACAACTCTACTGTAATCATCTCTTAAAAAAAACTCTAATCATAAGTTTATACGTTATATATATATTAATTTAATAAGGTAAAAATAAGGCACTGCCAATCCGACCCTAACAAATAAGCAATTGGGGTATTCTAAATAAACAAGTTCAAATAAAAAAAATATCCAAGGTATCATCCAAGTCAGATTAATAAAGCACAAAAAACACGTTCAATGCAACAAACCAATTTTGCTGTATACGTTTTGATAGATGGATTATAAATCTGGAGTAGACTTCATTGAATCCTTGAAGACATCAAATGATCTTCAAATTGAATTAATATCCTGTAACAAATATTGAATAATAAATCGTAAGATTATAAAAATAAATATTACATATTTTCTATGAAGCGCGGATATAGAAACGGGTGTGGGTACGATACACTCGTAGATATACAAATTTTTATAAATTTAGGATACGATACGGCTAAGATGTTGACAAAAATTTTATACTAAAACTCGTGTGTAAAATACTTGAAGAAAATAGTATTGATTACTCTTTATTATTATATTATTATAAAAGTCACAATTTTTTAAAAATAATGCATGTGATCAAAATAAAAAAATGCAAAGCGTTCTTATAAACCATACATATTTTCATATGTTGGGATATCGAGAGAAACATCATTAAAAGAACTCAACAAATTTTTTATCTAATGTTGATTAATTGAATCACTTCTATCTCGTTACCTTCATCCACAAGAAGTATAAATTTAGTGGTTCATCGAGAAACAATTCTAACAATGCATATCTAAAATTGAACCATATACATCTCTACTATCCTTCAAAAAAAACATCTCTACTAAATTTTTACAACATTGTCTCACTTTTTTACCCTTCATCTTTTCTAGGATATGTATCTGTGAAGTATCTTATAAGTATCTTTGTGTATCTGTGGAATATCCTATATGTATCCGATAAAATATTTTTTTTAAATTAAAATAATTAATTTTGATACTTCATGGATACGTATCTGCGAGTATCCGTAAAGTATCGATATCTGATACGGGTAAGTCTCTGCTTTGCAGTATTCGAGCTTCATAGCATATCTCTATGTACTATTTATTAATTTTAAAAAACACTATATTCCTGTTGTTTCAAGCATCTGAGGGTGATGCATAGTTCAAGTACAGTGGGTATTGGTTTTATAATTGGTACCGGAGGAAAGAGGCTTGTGTGATTAATCTAAAGCTTTCTCAACCAACAAACATTGTATCCACGTTGAGAAACAGTTGTGCAAGTTTTTAAAATGAAAATCAAGTAAATTAACAAAATTATCCTTTAATTTCAAGTGCCTTAAAACAGTGAAAATTTGTCTTTTTGTCGAAATCAAGTGCGTGTAAGTTGCTAACTTATACCTTAATATTTTTAGACAAGTGTAAATTAGTATTACCATGAGATTTACTAGTATACACCCATTAACCTTAGAGTGTATTTAACAAATTTTGAGTTATCCCTTACTAACTTACTCCTTTTAAAATTGAGAGTGTATTGTAGCAAGTGTCTACAGAAATTGTTTACTTACACCCACTGATTTGTTAAAAGGGGTATTTTAACAACATGCACATTAAGATACATTTAACCGCTTTTAGTTGTAACTTGTTAAAATACTCCTTAATCAAATTTTGTGGGTGTACATTAACTGTTGACTCAGGAATATAGTTTTGTCAATTTCACTTGATATTAAGTTGTGTTGATGGTCAGAGTTAATATCTGGATAGGGGAGGGTGGAAGTTCTATTACCATCCCACACATCATACTAACAAATATTAACATACCAACATTTCTCGTTCATAAAAATTATATAAATTCAAGTATTAAAGAAAAGAAAGTTTGTAAACTTCATACCCATACTAGGACGGAGGATTTGTTTGACCCCTCGAGTAAGCTTCTTTCTACTGGTTTCTTTGAATTTGGAGTGAAAATCTTTACCTTCTTCAAATTACTTGAGCAATTTATAATATATTTGGTAAAGTCTAACTCAGTTTGTACGTTTTGAATTCCTGTAAATTCAAATGTAATGAGATTGTTTGAAAGACATGTTGGAGTTTTGGATGGCCCCACCCAACCTGTGTTTTCAACCTCTTCGGTTTCAAAAATTTTCTGCATGTAAACGATACCAAATATTATGGTTATTAGAACTTCTCAACGAATATACAACACATAATTGCTTCGTGTAATATTGTCTACATGGGCAAACAAAAAACTAACAAAAACATGGATATTATTAAATGCATCTTATTACAACTAACTGATAATAACTGTGAACCATTTGTTATAACTTTTCATTAAAACTAGCATGCATGCGTTAATTTTTTTATCGGTTCTATTTGCAAATTTCAAGTATCTTTCGCTCAATCTTTGCACGTCTTGTGAGTTGTGATAGATTTTGAGCTTATTAATATATTTTACCCTTTTTAAAAAAAATTATGCAAATGTAATTAAAAATATTCATACACACCTCAATGGCAAGATGCTTAAGTTTTGGAGCATACTGTAGTATGCTAACAAGCACATTCCAACAACAATTTTCAGATATTTCAATCGATAAAGATGATAAATTGTGAAAAGTGAGAAGACGTAGGTTGTCAAGATTATCCTCCATGCTTAGAAACTGCATAAAAAAAAACTGCATATGAGTAACAAAATATAGAACGTATCATTAAAAAAAAAAAGAAGCTTAATTGCAGTTTTGATCCCCCTCTTTTTATCATTTTGCAAAATTGGTCCCCCTATTTTAAAATTGGACAATTTTGGTCCCTCTATCAAAAAATTTGTCTAAAATATTGTGATATGATATGTTTTAAATGAAGTTTTCAAGGGAATTTTGTTGCAATTTTATCGATGTTGATCTTTTTCCATCTTTCATATCATATTCCACGACATTTAAAATTTATCACATCACATTTTTATAGTTCAAAAATATGATGGAGGGACCAAAACTGTCGAATTTTAAAATAAGGGGACCATTTCTGCAAAATGGAGAAAATAGGGGGACCAAAATTGTAATTAAGTCCAAAAAAAAATTATGAAACTTACATGAATAGTTTCAGAACTGATAGTCAATGATTTAACATTAGAAATTTCTTTCAAGAGTGTATACAAACTGTTCAAATCCGGATGATTACTAATGCGAAGAGTAGCTCGATCAAGATTGGACAAGTTTATGAACTCATATTTTCTGGGAGAAATTGAAGTATCAACAATTTGCAGAACTTCAAGTGACGGGGCATTAATTTGCAGTGGACAAACATTGGAACCACCAAGAGTCGAAAATAAAGAAATGAATACTCTCTTTAACGAGGGAAAAGAGACAATATTGATCGCCTGTTTCATGCAATCATGTAAAACAAATTCCTCAAGATGTGGACAACGAGATAGAAAATTAGCAAGATCATACTCACTATGATTATCCAAGATAGAATTAAAGACAATAAGTTGGAGATGAAGAATCTTTAGTGACGGAAAACACACATCAGAAGAATAATTAAGTCTTGGATGAGGCCCGCCCCGCAATTTTAAGACCACAAGCGACTTAGAAATGGAAAGCCTACGAGGCAATAAGGTTGGTTTCTCCATGGACCAACAATCGAATTCAAGTTCATGAACCTTGAGGTCTAATGCTTTTAAAACCCACAAGTGGATATCATATGGTGTGCAGCCATCGTCACTAAAGAGACTTAGTTTTCTTAAGTTTTCGGTGCGTCTAAGGAGAGCTGCATATACAGATTGGATTGCTTTGGACGACATAGGATCCGAAGTCATTGGTAATTCAAAGTCAAGGTTGGGGATCTTGGTGCAGATCGACTCCCATCTTGTAGATAGAACACTTGTTCTGTAAGACTCTTTTGTTGTTAGGAAAGACAGAATATGAATAATCAATTCGTCTGAGAGGTCGCTTAATCGGTCCTGCTCTTTATCGGATTCGGAGCACGCCATTGTTTTCGATTTCTTTTTGACTTCCTTCATATGTTAATTCTTGAGTCTCAACGGAGTAGATGGAGCAAACAAAGTCTGATTCAGAAGGGAAAGAAAAACACAAACTAAATTACTCAAAATGAAAACTTAAGTCATATAAACACAAACTACATCACTCAAATACAAAACTTAGGGCCTGTTTAGATAAACAGATTATTTGTAGCTTATAGCACTAACATATATGTATAGTTTACATAAGCTATTACTATAGCAAAAGATAAAAAAAATTAAAAAAAAATAATTTATTTTTGTACATGCTATGAGTTGTTTTTATAAGCTATAGAGAACTTTTTTTTTTTGAAGGAGCTATAGAGAACTTAAGAAAATAAACTGAAAAAAGCTTTTGAAAATTGTCATAAGTTGTTTTCATAAGTTCTCCCAAGTATATAAGCTCAAATAAACCAATCCAAACATGTACTTAATCATATAAAACAGCCTGCATTAATCAAAAAGAAAACTAGATTATACCTATCAAGTATGAAAATACAAAACCCTCAATGAAAAGATTGTTGCATTCAAAACAAACAAATAAAAATACTGATTCATAAACAAACAAACAAAAAAACGATTATGATATGACACAATCAGTTTTGAGAATTGCTATTAAACATGCACAAAGGTCCAGCAAAATTTTCAAATCGAAAAGCAAAATGATATAATAATCTGATGTAATCACAGATATAAATCTAAACTACAATATGAATAAAATGTGAATCAATGATAAGAATGGCAGAAGTGTTCATTACCATGTGAAGGAGAAAGCTACGTGGTGCAGAAACATAGAGGCGCGAGGAAGATAATTATGACAGTAGAGAGGAATTGTAGGGTTTTTTTTTTTTTTATATATATTGTAAGGTGTTCGCGAGTTGGGTTGGGCCAGTTTTGGTTAAACCCGATATCGGACTCAATAAAACTTAGGCTATTACTTTTTGCCACCTATGTGTTTCTC
>Ga0228710_1012414_pt1 | contig 10569 bp, 9 predicted proteins | sample MedpolnodulmetaG_FD_177995 | JGI IMG/M metagenome (GOLD analysis project Ga0228710, IMG submission 177995) | Root nodule microbial communities from Medicago polymorpha collected in Santa Monica, California, United States - pink nodules | ecosystem: Host-associated > Plants > Roots > Nodule... | reverse complement strand
CCACCAAAGCTTCGACTCGAGAAGATAAAGCATTCCAAAGATCGTGTTGACGAGAGATATCACAGGGAGCATAAACATTAAAGACAACAAATCGTTCCCCAGACTTCAAAAAACGACCTGTTACTGCGAGCACGTGATCCATAGACACTGTCAGCCACACCTCCACCTCATTTAAGTCCCACAGAGTGGCTAAGCCCCCAGAGGCCCCCACCGAAGGCGGTATTATCATGAGCCGCGAAAACCCGCTGCCGGTGGTGCTGGTGTGTCCCGCGGCTTTGCTGTACTGGCCGCGCTCTGACCTGACGCGTGTACGGCTGCTGAAGCACAGACCTGACCAGAGAACGACTGCGTTCTGCTCCCCGGTGCACGCGCTGCAGGCTCCCCCTGGACCGCCTTCTAAAGGCCGAGACCGCGCCCCTGTGACGTCTCCCCTCCATAAATGGCTGTTGTGGTACTGCCCTGACCAGAGAACGGCCACGTTCAGATACAGGGCGCGCGCGCTGCTTACTCTCCCTGGCATGTCTGCGGTAGGCTTCTCCACTGTGCCGTCTTCCATCCAGACCTATGCGACCAGTTTTGTAATGCAAGGCTGCGTTACCATCGAATGTCTGTACCGGGACGTCAAAGGGATCCAAATCCTCCATGTCACTGAAACGCAATTCAGACCCGTCCGTAACCCTAACCGTAGACCGTCGCCGTTGGAAATCCTCCCATCTTCTTCCTCGCCGATGAGCCTCTTGAATTCTGTCCCGCTTTCCATCCGCCTGTTCAAACTCTTTCCTTCGTCGCCGTCTCACAACAGTCCACTCTCCCCTATCCCCCCCATATGGTGGCACCCTGCTTGGAACCCGCTCCCCCCCAAGGAATCTCACTTCCGGTGAAGAGAACCGGCGCGACTGCCCACGGTGGATCTGGTGGGAATCGCGATACTCTCGACCACTTCCTCTCATACTCTTTACAATTCTTTTGTTTTGACACTTCACAAAGAGTTATGTCACAATGAAAAAATTGTCAAAACAAGATTCATAAAATATATCAGGCCTCCTTGAAGAATTTAAACAACCGAAAACAAACATAGTTGAATCAATTAGCAGATTGGTCGGTTCTCAATTCAACTGATTGAATAGACTAATCTTGTGTAATTTAAACAACATCGATGCATTATAAGAAAGAAAAATCAACTAGAAAGTAAAAACAACATTAATCCCATATAAATAAGCTTTTGTTTATTAATTACGCTACATATACAAACCAGGAAGCTAATTGGAGCAAGATTTTTTAACAAAGCTTTCGAGTCATCCAAAGGCAAACTTCCTCGTTCACAACAAACAGCACGTGACTTTGTAGGCCACGGTACTCATACACTATCAACAGCCGGTGGAAACTTCGTACCAGGTGCAAGCATATTTGGTATTGGTAATGGTACTGTAAAAGGTGGTTCACCAAGATCAAGAGTAGCAACCTACAAAGTATGTTGGTCTCTAACAGATCCTGCTAGTTGCTTTGGTGCTGATGTATTATCTGCTATTGATCAAGCAATTCATGATGGTGTTGACATAATATCTGTTTCTGCTGGAGGCCCATCTAGTACAAATTCTGAACAAATTTTTACTGATGAGGTTTCAATAGGTGCATTTCATGCACTTGCTAGAAATATATTATTAGTTGCTTCTGCTGGAAATGATGGACCTACCCCTGGAAGTGTTATCAATGTTGCTCCTTGGGTGTTCACTGTTGCTGCTAGTACAATTGATAGAGATTTCAGCAGTACTATGACCATTGGTAACAAAACAGTCACGGTAATATTCTGGCATTCTTTGTTTTTGAAAAAATTATTATTGATGTTATTAATTAATCATCATCATCAACATAGATTTGGAATAATTGCTTTCTAACTTTATATATTACTAGGGAGCCAGTCTATTTGTAACCTTGCCACCTAACCAGTCCTTCACTCTAGTGGATTCTACCGATGCTAAATTTGTCAATGTGACAAATCGAGATGCGTAAGTTAAATTCCAAAAGCATTTTTTTCCCTCCAAATAATATGTGTATATTAAAGAGTTAATTGTATTTTTGGTTTCTTAAAAAAAATTGTATTTTTGGTTTCCTATATTTCTAATTCACAAATTTTGGTTTTCCCTTTTATTTTAGATAAATGTGGTCTTCCCTAAAGTATTATTTCTCACAAATTTGATCCTGTACTTTTATACTTTATTATTAGTCCCTGCAAAATCATGTATTTTGGAAAAGTGAAGACTAAAATTAAGAAAGTTCACAATTTTGGGAAATCAAAAGTGTAATAAAGAACTTTGATAATTATAAAAAAGAGAAAACTTATTTCCTACATCCTGTTGGTGCTGTTCACCGATCAAAACATGTAATCAAACAAAATCTCTGCCTTGTCTTCTTCAAAAAATATCTGCCATATTGTTGAAGCATTTTGTAGCCATTCTAATGACTAGATGCTTACAATTGAATCAATCGTTGTTGAAAGTCAGCCAAGCATTTTGATTTTTGCTAATTTGAATATTGTGAGTTTGTTCACAAATTCGTCATTTTTTTCGTTTTTAGATATGTTGAATTTTTGTTTGGTTCTGATGTATTATATTAATTTGAATGAATACATGTTTTTTTGTCAAAAAAACTCATAATCTTATTTTAATTTTCTTTTTTTTTCAAAAATCGTAGGACCGAAAACATCATTATTTATTAGATGCTTGTGTACATATTTTTTCAGTCGATTTTGTAGACCAAGAACACTTGATCCTTCAAAAGTGAATGGTAAAATAGTGGCTTGTACTCGAGAAGGGAAAATAAAATCAGTTGCTGAGGGTCAGGAAGCTTTATCAGCAGGAGCAAAGGGAGTGATTATGGAAAATCAACCAAAAATTAATGGGAGAACACTTCTGTCTGAGCCTCATGTTTTGTCGACTGTCGGCACTCATGGAGATCATTCAGGAACAAGATCTAATAGTTTAGGCATATTTGCAACGTAAGCCTTTCTTATAACACGCATTTAAATTTTGACATTATTTAATTTCATGTTACAAACATACGCACCATTTTTACACAATCATATATATTTTTATTTTTCAGGGATACGATCACATCGGGTGTTAAAATAAGGTTTTCACCAGCAAAAACTTTATACGGAGGAAAGCCAGCTCCAGTCATGGCTTCATACTCATCTAGAGGACCAAATCAAGTTCAACCTTCAATACTCAAGGTGTTATACACTTGAACTAGTTATAAAGTATCTATAGTACTCTGTATTTGTCTTTAATTTTATTCAATGGGGTTTTTATTTTTATTTTATTTTATTTTTTTTGTTTCAGCCTGATGTAACTGCGCCTGGTGTGAACATACTTGCCGCCTATTCATTGTCCGCAAGTGTATCTAATTTAATAACAGACAATCGTCGAGGTTTTCCATTCAACGTAATGCAGGGAACTTCTATGTCTTGTCCTCATGTTGCTGGCACTGCTGGACTTATTAAAACACTTCATCCTAATTGGAGTCCTGCCGCTATTAAATCAGCTATCATGACCACAGGTATTATCTCTTTCATCACACACAAGATACATATAGTTGTTAATCCTAATCATATATTAGTAATTGATAGTCGATTTAAGTTTAAGTTAGATAATTTTTCTTATTCATATTCATGTATGATTATATATATGATTTATTAAGTGCAATTAATCATATATAAATTCATTATTAATACTAGCAACAGTCACTCTAACATTTTTTTTTTCTCCAACACTGAGTTTCTTATTAAATAAAATTCACTTGGGTTTGCAGCAACCACAAGAGATAACACCAACAAGCCTATAAGTGATGCATTTGATAAAACAGTGGCAAATCCATTTGCTTATGGTTCAGGACATATTCAACCCAACAGTGCAATGGATCCAGGACTTGTTTATGATCTAGGGATTAAGGATTACTTAAACTTCTTATGTGCTTCTGGATACAACCAACAACTCATTTCAGCACTTAATTTCAATATGACATCTACTTGTTCAGGAACTCATAGCATAGATGACTTGAATTACCCTTCAATCACAGTACCAAATCTTGGATTAAATGCTATTACTGTCACTCGTACAGTTACCAATGTTGGGCCACCAAGTACATATTTTGCTAAAGTTCAATTGCCTGGATATAAAATTGCTGTTGTACCAAGTACCCTGAATTTCAAGAAAATAGGTGAAAAGAAGACATTTCAAGTTATTGTGCAAGCAACAAGTGTGACTCCAAGGAGGAAATACCAATTTGGGGAACTGCGATGGACAAATGGAAAACACATTGTAAGCAGTCCTGTTACTGTTCGGCGCAAATGAAAGGATTTAATGTGTTATTATTGGATTATACTAGTCTGCTTTTGTTATTTCATCGATTTTGTTGTTGTTGTTTGGGTATGACAGTGTAATAGTTTTGTAATAATTAAGAGTATATACGTGTCGTAATAATTGATATATGGGAGCAACGTGACATCTATATAGTGTACACAACCATAAACTTTGTACCGCATTTTGATGGGTTCGATTTAATATCTAGTTTAAGTGATGAATGGAGAGAAATGTGTAAATTCACTCAATAACAGAAACTGGAATACAACATATGGGGATACCTGCAGCGTCGGTTGTTTCACATTTTTTAGCAGTTGTAAAAGTACACAAATTATTGATCACATGGGGATCAATAGTACTAAGAATTCAAGATGTAATTTTAGCATCTTTGATTTCCCACACATCTAAGGTAGCTTTCCCTTCCAACGCTTTAGAAATTAAAGCTCATCATATGATTCCATAATCCTTTCCAGTTGACATACATCTTGAACTGAAATTCTCTGGTTGGGTAATATTTTCTGGTGAAACAGACACATAAATCGTCTCTTTCCTTTTTGAGGCCATGAGAGTTCAACCAAGAATAAGAAAGGAACACGTGAACAATAGTGAGAATGTAACCCACACGGACAATAGTGTGAACACACAAAACCGGATGAACCCCACACAAACAACAATGAGAACACAAACAACCTGCACGCAAACCAGACATTGTTACCTAGAATTCATGAGCAGTAATTGCACACCAGAGATCAAGACAAGAAAGGAAATTGCGGATCACGGAAAATGCAAGGATTCCTAAACGCAAAACATAAAGCAAAAGATGATTATTCCGAAATTGAAATCATAACTAGAGGCGAGACTCGTTGTGATGAACCATAGTGTCATTGTGATGAATAAAACTTGTTAATAGGAAAATGTGAGACTCGAACCATTGTGATGAAAAGAAGACTGATATATTAGTTAGAGGTGTTGCATTTCTCTAAATAATAAAAGCAATCTTGTTAGTATTTTTTATTGTTTCAAAATATGCACACAAATTTCTGTAAATAACACAAATTTCTGAAATATTAGTATTTTTTTATGGTCCATTTAGTCCATAAAACTACTGACGAAAGAGACATTGAGCGTTTGTAATTTCGATACATTCAGAGATTATAGTAACAAGTAACAACATCTTACACATTCAATGACCAAAATGACTATTTACTCATGAATCTGTTTTTGATTCTCATTTTGAAGTATTAATTGGTGCAATGAAAAGAGCGAAAGAAATTGTTTGAGAATGTTGTGCAAGAAAAATATAAAAGATGTTATTATTATATAGTACAATAGATTATTTCGTTTAGTTCAATAGATTATTTCATGTGAAGTTGCTTTCCCACCAAAGGTGATTTTCCTGTTCCAAGCAACTTACAAGAGAAGAAACAAGAAATATGCACAGCTTACAAAAGAAGAAACAAGAAAAAGACTAGGTTATTATTATATATATACAATAAGTATTTCAATGACTTAATGAAGTTGCCCTAGTTTGATCGTGTGAAGTTGATTTTCCAAAGGTGATTTTCCTGCTCCAAGCATCTTACATACTTGATCCATAGTTGGACGAGAACGTGGAACTTGATTTAAGCAAGCAAATGCCAACTTTGCAATCAAGATAACCTCCTCATCAATTGGTTTTATAACTTTTTGAGGTCTTTGATCTAAAACCTCTGTCAATAACACATCATTAGCCGTTGGTCTTGTAGATGATGACAAAAATAATGAAATGAGATCTCCAGGATGTTTTCCTATTATGATTTCCAAAGCAAGCACTCCAAAGCTGTATACATCACATTTCTCATTCACTTCCATTGTTTGTGCCAACTCTGCAAACAGACAAATAAATTTGAAAGTTATATTTTGCACAAAACAATATGTAGCCATGTATTCTTTAAATTGACTCTGGTATATCCACATAACTTATCTATTTGTCTATTTAATTAAAAAATGATTCTTTTCAGTTGGAAATGTATTTTAGCGCATGTTCTTTTACACAGATTCCACTGCTACTAGTGTAAATAAAGAAACTTGTGTAAATTAAAAGTGAGGAGAAATTGTTCTAACCTGGAGCTGCATACCCAAAAGTGCCTGCAAATTGTGTCCAACTATGTAAGTCAGGCTTAAGAAACTTAGCTGTCCCAAAGTCGGAGACATGAGCTTCATAGTCAAGATTAAGAAGAACATTCTTGCTTGATATATCACGATGAATAATAGGAGGTGAGCAATCATGATGCAAGTAGGACAAAGCATTGGCGACACCTTTAACAACATTCACCCTCTTTTCCCAATCAAATGCAATGGCTTGTTTTTCATTGTTTAGTATTTGATCTAAGCTTCCACTTTCCATGAACTTGTAAACCAAAAATGAGAACTTAGAATGTGAGCAAAATCCATGAAGCTTTATGATGTTCCTGTGTTTGATTCCTGTCAAGGTTTCAATCTCACTCGTAAAAGACTTTGAACTGAAAAATGACATTTCTTCATCTGTTACTAAATGAAGCTTCTTCACAGCAACAACCAAACCTGTAGGCAACTCTGCCTTGTAAACATTTCCTTGACTTCCAACTCCAATGAGATATTTGTCATCAAAATTCTCAGTAGCTTCAATGATATTTTCAAACATCATTTTCCCATCATGGCTCCAAATCGAAAACAGTACTCCCTTTTGTGCTTCCTCTTCAGTTTGGATTTCTTCATTTGGTTTTTTTCTCTGACACAAAACATACATCGAAATTCCAACTCCAGTCAACACTAATATTAGAGCTCCTAAAGCAATAAATACCGATCGGAGGATATTTTTGCTCTTTCTACTATGGATCTGGTTTGTTTCACAAGGAACCAAACCTGTGATATTTCCACACAAGCCTTTGTTATTTTTGAATGATTCAAACGGAGCACGAAGAAAAGCTGGATTTTCTGGAAGTGGACCATCTAACTGGTTGTCTGATATGTTAACAAAATCCAAACTCATACTAAAAGTTGAAGGAATGGTTCCTGAAAGCATATTATGTGAGAGATTCAACATTGACAACTGCATCAAGAATCCAAGACTTGTTGGTATGTTTCCATTCAAACGATTGCCACTAAGATCAAGTGAAGCAAGAGCTGAATCAAACGTAGATGGAATTCTTCCTTCAATTCTGTTTCTGCTCAAATTCAACATTTGTAACTTTGGTAGCTCTGCAACTTCATTTGGTATCATGCCACTTAACTCATTTCCTCCAAGATCCAACTCTTCAAGCCTTTGCAGAAATCCAATTTCTGTTGGGATGCTATCTGTAAAATGATTGTTACTAATCTTGAGATATAATAATGATTTCATGCCTCCTAGTATTTCCTTTGGAAGTTTCCCTGTCAATTGATTTAAAGAAAGATGAAGCCTACCTAGCTTGGTTAAACCAATAAAATCTAATGGTATACCACCAGATATATTAGTGTTAGATATCATGAAGGTCTCAAGATCAAGAGACTTCCCCCAGTTTGGTGAAATGTGGCCATGAAATTTATTATCACTCAGATCAACGTATCGCAAATTCGGGTACACACCAAAATCTTCTGCTATATCTCCTTCGATTTGATTACCCTCAATTCTGATTCTTTCAATGCTAGAGCAGTTTTTCAAACTTGTTGGTACTGGACCAGTGAAACGGTTATGAAATGCACTTAAGTACTTTAATGATCCACCGGTGCACATTTGAGACGGCAAATGGCCAACAAAATCATTTTCGGACACAATAAAGGACAACCAGTTAGTAATGTTATAAAGTCCCTCTGGAATTCTACCATAAAGTTTATTGGCAGCTACTTCAAAGACAATGAGCTTCTTCAAATTTCCAATTGTGGCTGGAATAGTTCCTGTGAGATTGTTTTCTTGGACACTAAAGTATTTCAAATTGATCAAATTTCCTATAGAGGCAGGAATTGATCCAGAAAGTCGATTATTTCGCAAAAGCAATAAAGTGAGGTTTTTCAAGTTTCCAATTGTGGAAGGAATGAATCCAGAAAGGTGATTCATATAAAGTGCAAGTACATCCAAATTAATCAAGTTTTGTATTAAATCAGGGATTGAACCAGAAAGATTCATGTTATAAAGGTAGATCAAGGTCAAGCTAGACATGTTCCTCAAGGAGTGTGGAATTGTTCCATACAACTTGGTGTTATTAGCAAGGATGAGTTGATTTAATTTGCTCATGTTCCCTATGGTTTCAGGGATAACACCAGATAGAAAGTTGTTTGACAAATCAATATAAGTAAGGTTTGTCAACAAACCAATTTCTTGTGGAATGGGACCAACTAGGCTACCATGTGTAATTGCTAGATACCTTAATTTGTTCAATTTTCCAATCTCAGGAGGAATGGGACCACCAGAAAAATTGTTACCTCCTAAATCTAGATATGATAGGTTGGTTAAATTTCCTATGGAATTATGAATTGCTCCACTTAGTGTACAAAAGAAAAAATCAAGGCCTTTTAAACTCCTCAATGTGTACATTTCTTGAGGGATGGAACCAATAATAGGATTTTCTGAAAAATTCAATGTATTTATTCTTGACAAGTTACCAACTTGTGGGGGAATGGTTCCATAAAAGTGGTTGTTATAGATATTTAGGGTTATGAGGTTGGGGAATGAAGAGAAGGTGAGAGAGTGAAGTGTACCTTTTAGTCCTAAATTTGCAAGATCTATGGTAGAAATGAAATTGGATTTGTCACACTCAATTCCTCTCCATTTGCTGCATGGATTTGTGGTATTTTTCCAAGTTGACAAGAGACTTTGACTTTGGTTGTCAAAGCTATCTTTCCATTTCAAGAGTGCCAATTTTGCTTCACTGTCTTCAGCCACAGAGAGTGTTGGAAGGACACACAGAATCATGATGATGAACATGGGTAGTACCATTATTTAACTAGCTGGATTTATTTTTAATCAATTTGGTGGAAGGTTTGCAAATTTTTCACGGATCTGTATGTATAGGTTTGAGTTTATAGAAAAAGATAACCACGTGGGTATAGGTGTGAATATAAGTATACTTATTTTATTTTTCTGCTCAACTGTGAATATATTTTTATAACAGTGGGTGTGTGAATATATGATTGCATTTTTTGAAAATATGTTTCTGATTAAAAAAAACTCGGTCTTCAAATTAGGCCGTTCTCACAGACAGTGCAGCACTGAATAAATATGAGTATTGCCAACAACTTGGTAGGCAACAAATGCTCGGAGCATTGATTAAAGAGTTCAAAAATAAAAACTTTGTTTTAAAAATAAAAATTGTTATTTTTGATCAAATAATAATTATACAATACTTTTTATAAAAATTTATTGGATAAATAATTATTTTAGTCTATAACTTTATACCTTACTCTCACAATAGTCACTAACTCAATAAAATTCAAAATAGTCCCAAGATATGTTACAGACTATTATGACAACAATGTGCAAAGTCAAGACACTGATCCATTACCCAAATTTATTTGTTGTGTCATGGGTACACTTTAACATTCTCTAATAAAGTCTTTAAAAAAAATAAAAACATTCCCCGATGAGTATTATTGGACGGGAGCTTAATGATATTCAATTCTCTCCTTTTTTTAATCAAACGGTCCCCACACATAATATAGGGCTTTATTTCTCCATGAGATTTATTTAAATATTCGATTTTATGTGTACACATCACTTGTTTATAATTTTTTAATAGTAGTATTTAATAAGTATTCAATCTCTTCAACTAAACATCTCACATAAATTTCTTAAATGAAATCTAATAATCAACTATCAATAACATTATATTATTACATGTTAATTTTTTAATTTTAAAAGAGTGTAAGTCTCGCTTAAGATTGAGATCCTTAAGTAGGACCCCAGATCTTATAAAACCTATAATAAGTTTTTCCTCAATTAAAGTATCTAACATGTATCAGATCTTGAATGTTTAATACTTTTTCATTGGATATAGTCTAAGAGATAAATTTCTCTATTAGAAGAAAAAAAACACGATGTTGTTGTTGCACGCTCGAGATTATGTGAAGCATTATAGTTTTTTTTTTTTAAAGTATGGGAAGCATTATGATCAAAACCTACTCATTTCGGGTTTGAAATATTCATCAAAACCACCAAGTCATATATATTTTATCTATAGTATATAACATGATCGGTTTTGTGCAAGCGCAACAAGGT
>Ga0228710_1012409_pt1 | contig 10572 bp, 11 predicted proteins | sample MedpolnodulmetaG_FD_177995 | JGI IMG/M metagenome (GOLD analysis project Ga0228710, IMG submission 177995) | Root nodule microbial communities from Medicago polymorpha collected in Santa Monica, California, United States - pink nodules | ecosystem: Host-associated > Plants > Roots > Nodule... | reverse complement strand
TAAATTTTTTTTTTTTCTTTTTTTTTTTTTTTTTTTTTGAGTAAATCACCACGTTTCTTGGTGTGCTAAAGGGAGAAACACAACTCGTTTGATGCACGTATTGAAAAGACATTTAATAATAATAAAAATAATAATAGTTAATGAACAATTTTTTTCCAACTTCTTAAGTGCTAAAACTATTTCATTTATATATGGAGAGGATGAGCTTTATAAATCTAAAGTGATAAAAACATTTGTTACAAGAAAAGTAATAAAATATGGCTAAAATTGTCAAGTTTGTTTATGTTATGATTATCATTATTTCCCTTTTTCTAGTTGCAATGAATGCTCAAGGTAATCCGGTGTTAATCATTTTCATATTTCTTTCTTTAATAAGTACTCAATTTTATCTTATTTTTGTTAAACTCTTTTATTTTCTTGTCTATTTCAGGGTACTGCTTATATGATGCTGAATGTGTAACACTTGTCTGCAACTTTGATGAGAAACGGAAGTGTTTGCGAAGCACTTGTGTATGCCGTAAATTTCAGTTTTCAGGATTTTATTATGAGCAGCTTCATTGATGCATTTAGTGCTAGACTCAAGAAAGTCAGCAAACTCTGTGTTAGAATATTCCATGAGTTGTCATTTTGTTATCTTGTTTCTACCTTATAATATCATTTTTTTTTCTTTTTTCTAATTTTAAGAACCTTGTAGTTAGGCATGAGAATGGGGCGGGATGGGGACGGGTTTTGTCTTCCCCATCCTCTACTCTCATATGTTTATCCGTTACCCTACTCATATCTAACGGGGATGAGAAATTGAATCATATTCTCGTCCCCAATGGATTCGGGTATTCCTGCCCCATCCCCGTCCCCGCAATGAATCATTATTTTTTTATAAAAAAAAAAAGTTTTTTTAAGCTTCAATGGTAGTATTGTAATGCATTATCCAATAATTTGCGCTCATTTTAACACTTTCTTACCGAATAATTCGCTTGCTCCTTTAACCATCAATGAAAGTTCTTATATCATGATAGTTATCAAATCAAATAACATGACATAGTTATCAAATCAACCCCCTCAACAAAAACAAAAACATAACTTTTCTACATTTGGGTAGGGTTTGGGTATGGGTTCGGTGTGGGTATATATATCCCTGTTACCCGTCCCGTACCCGTATTATGAAATCGGGAAAAACCCAAACCCATACCCAAACTCAGTCAAATCAGAGAAAACTCGTCAAACGGAGGTTGATTTGGGCGGGTACCCATGGACGCTGGAGTTTTGTTGTCATGCTTACTTGTAGTTATCTCTTTGTACTCTAAGATAATAGTAATGAAATCAAACGAGACAGCAATAAATATTATTTAGATTGTCTTATTATCTATTTATTTTAGAGATATCTACATGCTCTTCAATTCAGACATATTGAATTTTCTTTCATACCGAACCCCTTATCATACTTTAGTCGATAAGTTTAAAATTAGTTTCTTTTACTCTATCCTATAATTTCATCAATGTCCTAATTGCTACATTATATTTCTTTTATATTACTCCATCCTTTCATTTTTAAGTGTTTTTTTAGAAAATTAACACTAAATTAACAATGTGTATTTTTGCACATTTTCTTTCTATTATCTCTTAGTTTAATCCACCAATAATTTTCTATTTTTTTTCACACACTTTATCTTTTCAATAAATTTATTATGTTATCTTTCTGTTGTAACAAACAAATGTAAGTTATTATCTTTTTCTCCAACAAATTTCTATTTTTTTTTGCACACTCTCTCTCATAACAAACAATTGTTAATTTTCTAAATATTGTGCACATCTTTTTAATTATTCTAAGTCAATATAAAAATTATTACAACTTCACATTAATCAAAAGCGAAGAAAAAATTAACTTTCTTCCAATCCCTTTAATCAAAGTTAAGGCTTCAACTATGGCTTCAACCAATGTTAGATTCACATTGTGTGACATAGATTTGAATGTTGAGATTACTCTTTTACCAAATTTAAATATTGATGCTGAAATATCATTAACAAACCAAACTATATTTGGTTTAGAGGTGTCAGCTGAAGAGAGCAAAAATGGTACTGGTACAAAATTTTGTTTAAATTTGAAGATAAGAAACAAACTTTGTTTAAAAACAAAAAAAAAACAAAACTTTAGTTTTCCAAATAGATAGCATTAATTAGTTTTGTTGAAAAAGATAAGAGTAATTAATAAAGGGTATAATTGACAAATCGTACCCTTAAAATACCAAAAGATAGTTAAATAGGAAAGAAAATTTCACCCAAAAAAGACACAGGGAACGGATGGAGTATATATTTTTTAATATCCTTAAATACTTTGTTCTCTTCTAAAATATATGAAAAGATATTAAAATATAGAACATCGCTACAAAATAATAAAAATGTACTACAGTACATACCCTGATTAATTGTTAATTTTCTTGTGTCTTGAGATTCCCCATCGTTACATTAGTGAAACCAAAGTAACTAATTTAAAAAGAAATACAAATTAGAATATAAATTCAAAATTTTTAATCAAATATCTATAGTACACCATATGAAATATACACCAAACATAAGAATATACACAAAAAAGGGATTTGTGACCCTTAACAACACCACGTTGAAAGTAAAACTGTTAATTGTAGAACACAGTAGAAAGTAGAAGGACCCTTTGTTTTGATAACCAGGAGGATATGCATGGAGAATGAAACAAGTCTGAATTGTATGATTATGTCTTCCATTTTGAGTACAAGTGAGAGTAATGCCTTGATTTTGTCCTCAACAGCTAGTGAGGTCGAGGTAGAGGATCTTGTTCCATTATAAGATCCTCTACCTCGACCTCAATAGCTAGACAGACCACCACGAGCAAAACCGTTGTTAGAATTAATTTGCTGAACTTGATTAACAGCTGATTGTTGATCAACAAGGGTTTCACACCAAATACCGGAATATGTGTTTGTCTTTCTTGGTTGAAGTACAAGAGAAAAAGTCTTATCCAAGTTAAGGAAAGGATCAATTAGCATAATCTGAGAGCGCACATGTGCATATTGCTCATTTAAGCCTTTAAAAAACTTGATTACTTTGTCTTGTCATTATACTTTTTGAGATCAGAAGCAACGCCACAAGTGCAATCACGAATTGTCCGGAAGTTCTGAATTTCTTCCCACAATGTGATTAATTGTGTAAAATAGGAGGAAATATCAAGATTATCTTGTTGAAATTTAGCTAATTACACAAGAATATCAGCAACTCTGAAAATATCACCTTGTGCAAATCGTTTCTCCAATTGCTTCCAAACCACGGAGGCTCGATCACACCAAATGATTGATTTCGAAATGGTTTCAGAAATACATCTTTGAAGCCAAGACATAACCATGTTGTTACATCTTAACCACGGTTCATGAAGGAGATCTGAAACAGGAGGAGGATTTAGGGTGCCATCAACTAATTTCAATTTGTTCTTGGAAATTAAGGCAACCCGCATAGATTGCAACCAAGTATGGTAATTCTTGTTATCCAATGATGGAGTAACAAGAACAAGTGATGGATTTTCATTAGGATGCAAGTAGTAAGGATTTGAAAGATTGGTTGCAAAATCAGAAAATGGTGGATTCGCCATTGAGATGAAAGAAATAGAATAATCAAGGAATCAAATGAACAGCGGAATGAAAACTGAAGATAAAAATTCATAAATTGAATAATCAAGAAGATTCATGAGATGAATCGATCACCAAGATGAATTGATGAAGAGATTCACAACTGATACCATGTTAATTGTAGAACACAGTAGAAAGTAGAAGGACAAGAGTGATATAATTCTCATTGATGTATCTGTAAAGGTACATGACTAGTTTATTTATACACTAAAATAAAGAGAAGACTAATCAACATATGTATAAATACAATTGAATAGAATACTAATCAGTAGGCTAACTAATAGGTTCTAGTTAATGATAATTAAATTAAATCTTAACATGTAACAAAAACAATAACTATTACAAAATAAATTGTCAAAAACATAAAATAAGAAGGCCATAAGCCTTCGGTAGCCACACCCCATGCAAGGACCAAAAGATACTACTAAAGAGTCAACCCTAGCTTGAACACAATTGAATTCTAAACACTAAAATATAACATGACCTTAGCTCTCCCGCTATCTAGGAACTATTAAGAATGTATTACGAGACCGTTAAACCTATTGAAGACTCATAGTAATTCACAGTTATCTTGAATCTTAACTGCGCATTATCAAATCTCCCACCTCTGAGGTTTTGAAGATGGTAAAGTTAAAGAGTTGTCTCTCACACAACATGAGGTTGCACGATTGCGGTGAAGGCCATAAAAACACAAGAAGGGAATGGTAGAACTGTAGTGGTTTTTCAAAAAATATTTTCTATGTTTGGTTTGAGATGAAGCGCGTTGTGCTCCGATGGCATTTTTGTACGCAAGGGAGAGTTCTTCGATGGTGAAAACCTGAACGGTGGAGGTGGTTTGTGTGGAGACGGGGTTTGAAACGAGTCAGTGCTTATGTTAGAGGGAAAATAGAATTTATTTTCAGATAAGGGGGAAAGGAAAAATTTATAGGTTGAAATGCTTTTCCCCATAGATATACGTCACGAATGTAGAATGTAATTCACCAAAATAACAAAATTGTCGCCACATTTCCTTTTCCCTCAATTATTATACCAATTGTTGTGAAAACTCATAACCATTTATTTTCTCCCTTCATATATTTTCCAAGTGATGTGAAAATCCTTTGAAAAATTTACAATAATCACGACATTGCCACCTTTTTTAGTTTTTAGGGTAGTATTTAGCTTAGATTTGGTTACCCTTAGTATAATCAAAAACACAAAAATATAAATGGAATGTTTTGTAGAACTATTGGGGTATTTGGTTTGTGAATTTGTAGAAAGAGAAACAATGAATCCTAACTCATACACTTGTCACTCATGTGTGAGACATGCCATCTACCTCATTAATCCTAGCTGAATTTGAAACCAATTCAGATGCTCATATTCAAACAACATATAAACAAGCAATCCCCTCCATCTCTATCCAATCAATTTTCAGACAAACCAAGAAAGCCTTAAATATTTTCACACCTCCACCATCCCAACCTGAACTTCATGAATAAAGTGTATTTATATACAATAGAAATCAGGAATTCTTTGAGGAGCGTCTGACATACTTTGACTTCAATACTCACTCTGAAGAAACAAGTTGATCATGCTCCCCTCCATTAGTCTCTATAAGATGGGTCTGTTGCCTGAGGATTTTTTTTTCATAAGGGAAATCTATGAGAATCCAGCTCTGGAAGTCTTCAAGTCTGAAGTCAAAGTTGAGTTAGCTGCTGAGACATAAAAGCAGGAGGTTCTGGAAGCTAAAATGGAATTTGTAATGGCCAAGAAAGATGAAATGAGAAGTGATATCAAGGCCATTTTGAACCTTTTGAAAACAATAAACCCTTAGGAATATTTATTTACCCTTTTTTTTTTTTTGAACAATCTTTTCGTTTTGAATTTTAACATGTATCAAAATACAGAGAGCTGATTCCACAAATTCTCAAATGTGGCAATAACCAAGGTATATGTTACAGTATATACACAAAAAAAGTATACATATATATTCACAAGAAGCTGGAAGTGCCATTTTGTTCGTCCCTCTGCAATGCAATGAATTTCACTGTAATCGTTTTCTGAATTTAATCTCTCTCCCAACAAAATGTGTCACTCCACAACGTTAACTGTTTTACTCCTAGTATAGTAAAGAGGGACAATTTTGCATTGTCCAATGACTTCTACTCCAATTGGACGTCTTCATTGTCCATTCCGGGGGGTTCCATTGTTGCCCATATAGTGAGGAAGGGAGCAAGGGTGTTTCTCGTTTGGTGCACCATCTTAAGTCATTACACCTTAGTACCGACGAACGAAAAAGTACGATACGGAAAGCGCTTGAGAGTGATTGGAGTTTGTTTATGGCTTTGGAGGAGTCTTTGAGGTTGGTCAAACAATGGATGTGTGGAATGTGTATGAGTTTTCATGCCAAGAGTCGTGCGTGTCATCATCCAGATGGTATGGTTCGTGTTACTGATGAGATGTGGGAGGTTAGGAGTCACATTATGCATATTGTAAAACCATCTAGGAAAGACTCTGCTGCTATTGCTGCAAAGGATGGGATGGTTGTGGATGCAAGGTTGTTGGAAGAAGTCCTCCAAGCTCCTATCTTCACTGTGAAGAGTATTCCTCATAGTTGTCGTCTTGCATTCTCTCAGACATTAAAAGATGCTCTTTATCAGGTGGTTGATGATCCAGGTTTTGTAGGCCCTTGGGTTCGTTTGTTGTTGCTTCCTCGTTGCACTTTACAAGTGTTCAAGCCTCAGACTAGGCAAGATCGTAGGTCTGGGAATAGGAAGTCCTTGCAACAACGTCATATCCTGGGTTGTTTGGCTAAGTGGAGAGAAACTGATGGTTTTGCTGAGTTGGTTAGTGGTGTGTTGAGCGAATCTGGACAAGTTGGTACAGGTAATGGAGGAGGGGATTTTGAGGAAAAAGACAAAAAGATGGGTCCTAACATCAAACAATGCCTTCGTAAGGTTGCTGATGGACACTTCACAGCAGCAGTGAAAGTGTTGTTGTCATCCGGAGTAGCCCCATATAATGAAGATACTATGGAAATTTTGGGGGTCAAACACCCGTACAAGCCACCTCCCTCTATGTCGACCACCTTGTTTTTTGAAGCTCCCCTTGTGGTTGAAGTTGACACCGTTCTCAAATACATTAAGTCGTTTCCTAAAGGGACATCTTGTAGTAGAGACGGTCTGCGAGCCCAACACCTATTAGATGCATTGTGTGGAGAAGGTTCAGCTGTGGCTAGAGATCTCTTATGTGCTATCACTTTAGTGGTTAACCTATGGTTAGGAGGAAGATGTCCCTTGAGTTTGACAGAGTTTGTAGCTTCTGCACCTTTGACACCATTGTTAAAGCTTGATGGTGGGATATGCCCTATTGCAGTTGGTACTATTTGGAGGTGTCTGGTATCCAAAGTTTCTATGAAAGGAGTTGGTAAAGATATGGCTAAATATCTCAATGACTTACAGTTTGGTGTTGGGGTCTCAGGTGGGGCGGAGGCCATTTGGCACAGTGTCAACAGGTTGTTGAATCTGTGACATGAAGATGGTTCCTTGACTATGCTTACAGTAGATTTTTCGAATGCTTTCAACTTGGTAGACAGGTCGGCACTGCTACGTGAGGTGAGATTGAGATGCCCATCTATTTCTTTATGGGTTGAGTTTCTTTATGGACAGGCAGCGAGATTATACCTTGGTGATGGTCATATTATGTCTGCTACTAGAGTGCAACAAGGCGACACATTAGGACCGCTCCTTTTTGCTCTTGTATTGCACCCTCTTATTCATCAGGTTAGAGATAGTTGCAAGCTTCTTCTTCATGCTTGGTACCTCGATGATAGGACTCTTGTAGGGGATTTAGAGGAGGTGGCTAAAGCTTTAGACATCATTCGTGTTGTTGGGCCAGAATTGAATATTCGTAAGACTGAGATCTTTTGGCCTTCATGTGATGGTAATAAGCATCATGGGGGGTTGTTCCCTGCGGAGATTGGGAGGCTGACGTTGGGGGTGAAATTGCTCGGAGGGGCTGTTAGCCGAGACAAAGGTTTTATTGAGGGGTTGACCATGAAGAGAGTTTCCAGGGCTGTTGAGTTAATGCATCTTCTTCCTCAGTTACGGGATCCTCAGAGTGAGCTTCTTCTACTTCGATCGTGCATGGGTATTGCCAAACTTTTCTTTGGCTTAAGAACGTGCCAACCGATTCACATGGAGGAGGCGACTATGTTGTTTGATAAAGAGCTGCGTGAAGCGGTTGAGGACATTGTGGTTGATGGAGGTCCTTTCTTTGGGGACCTTCAATGGAGGATGGCTCTTTACCTATTAGGTTTGGAGGGTTGGGTTTGTACTCATCATTAGAGGCTTCTTCGTACGCTTTTGTAGCTTCTAGGGCACAGTCTTGGGTGCTACAATATCATATTTTGAGAGACAGTGGGTTATGTGGCATGGATTTGGACTTTGATAATGCTTTGGATGGTCTTCGTGGTGCGTGATGAGTCAACAAATTAGTGTTTTCAATATATTATTTGAGTCTGATTTATTTAGATTTGATTTCGTTTTATTTAATATTATTTCCTTTTTAGAATTATTTTACTTCAATTGCAAGTTATTATATTTCAGGAACAAATATCTAAAGATTGAGTCTTCGAGCAAAAGAAAGAAGATTAGGAGCTGATTTGGGATGAAAATACGAAATATGAGACAAAAATATGTCACTCCCTAAGTCAGAGATTTGGCACGGCCGTGCCAACCTTCAGGATGCTCTTTTGCTGCTTCTGCTTCATGGACAAGCTACCTATTAGTTTACTTCTGAACTAAAAGCCCGTGGTTTCTTGTGGAACATTCTATTGTTATATTTCTTAGGGCTTAAGTCATTGTAAACTATAAATAGAGTAGCTAGCTATCACAACAATTCATCTTTTGTTTTGGGAATTCAATAGTGACAATTGTCTTTCTTAATAAAAGTTCTTCTTTTACTTTCTTGTTATTTACTTTATGTTCTTCTTCTTCTCTTCTATGTCTAAGATGATCATGAGTGAGTAGATTCTTCTTGTCTTGGGATTGTTGGATAAGTCTAATGACATAATCCGAATCATACTAAGCCATAAACCCTAATTTTATATAAATCTACTTTCTAATCTAATTCACCGTTTTTATAATGAATTAACAAATACCAAACTCATAAAGCGACAGCCGAAGGTTAGTATTTGTTAATTCATCATCTCAAATATTAATTCATAAAGCGACAGCCGAGCTTTGATATTGGAACAAGTGAATTTAGTCAAGGGTTGCGAAACATGAGAATAGTCTAGCAAACCTTGAGACATATAAAGTTTCGTTCTTCAAGGATTCTAATAGCAATCAACCATGAGAATAGGTGGTTGCTAGAGGAACACACTCACTGCACTTCGAAAGAAGCTTTGATACGCTAAAGAGAAACTTGTCCTTAGAAAATAGGTCGAATATAAAGTTATGGTTTAGGGTTTGTTTGTGAAGGATTTGTTATTCTGATGAACCAATAATCCCAAGGCACTTTTTATTATATTCTTTTCAACCTTTAAAAACCCAATCTTTACAACTAAACTTTCTACTAATCATCTCCAAAAAGTTAATTAAATTGAACAACTCCCTGTTGGAACGATACTCTCTTTTTACTACTTCGGTAGAACCGTACACTTGCGGTTTTACTCATCAGTGAGATTCCAGATTTTGATGTTAGCAGTTTTACTAGCAAAGACACCGTCCCTCCTAAAGCACAACATGTTTTGGCGAGTGCTCTTTTTAGTAAAAGTAATCAGGATATGGAAGTTAAGTTTCACATGACCACGAGACAAAAGACAATTTTTGGATGTTTGCAAGAAGCACATGCTCAGGATTTTCTTCTAGCTATCCCGATTGATGGGTTAGGTCAGCATATGTCACCAGTGGAGTATCGTACTATCCTTAGATATCGTCTTATGATTCCATTGTTTCCTATTGATGAGGTGTGCCCTGTTTGTCATAAGGCGTGTCTGGATACTTTTGGGGAGCATGTCGTTCATTGTAAGGAACTTCCCGGCTTTAAGTACGGACATGACTTTGTTAGGGATGTACTTTTTAATATTTTCAGACGGGCGGGAATACTAGTGAAGAAAGAGACGCCTGTGAACTTCCTGACTGACCCACTAGATAGAAGATCAACACTCAGGCATGCGGACGTTATGGTGTACAGATGGGTAGGTGGAAAACATGCTTGTGTAGACTTGACTGGGGTTTCACCACTTGGGGGATTAGGTGTCAGACCTTTTACCGTAGAACAGGCAACCCTAAAAGTTGCGTCAAGAAAAGTGGCCAAACATGAGAAAGCGTGTTCTGACAATCAACATGCTTTATAACATTTTCTTTTGACACTTTCAGTTTCCTAGCGGCGTAGCTTGTTGCACGCTTGCCTTCTATTCAAGTGTAAATAATGGTGCAAAATTTGGGTGAATTTTTTTTTTTATTTCTTAGTATCTTTGCTTGCATATTAATTATTCTTTTTAGAATATCAGAAGTCTTTAACGGTTACTCTGACATAAAAAGAACTTAGAATAATTTATTGCTTTAGATAAGTTACATCTTCTATGATATGAAATTGTTATGCACTTAAAATAAATTAATTAATCTAGCTAAGAATTAGGGGGAGCTTATAAAACTCACCCTTTGGATCAACAGACTTCGGGGGATGTTTCAAACCTCAAACTCTGAATTCAAATGGTTAATTAATTATCAACAATTTCACTCTGTATCGGAATCTGTTTTGCTTTAGAAACACTTAGAAAAGTTTAAAAAAAATCCAACACAGTTAACCACCCCCTCTTATGTTTTTATCACCTTCATTATCAGGATCTTTTCTCTGACTTGGTTAAGTGAAAGTTCAGAGACCTAGCTCTAATGCCAACTGAAGGTGATAAAATCACAAGAAATGGGGG
>Ga0228710_1012405_pt1 | contig 10574 bp, 9 predicted proteins | sample MedpolnodulmetaG_FD_177995 | JGI IMG/M metagenome (GOLD analysis project Ga0228710, IMG submission 177995) | Root nodule microbial communities from Medicago polymorpha collected in Santa Monica, California, United States - pink nodules | ecosystem: Host-associated > Plants > Roots > Nodule... | reverse complement strand
ATATAACAATATCTCATTTTATTAATAATTCATACAATACAATAATTCATACAATAATTTATTCGAATTCACTAAATCTACTTATTTTCTCCTTCTTGGGGTAAAAAGTGATCAATCTTCTTGGGGTAAAAAGTGAGCAGCCTTCTTGGGGAAAATACATCATCAACCCTTGGGCTAAATTTAAATCTGGTTTTTTTTTACCCCAAGAAATTCTTTTTACCCACGGTAAAATGTTTCTAGGGTTAAAAAAAAGCAGATTTAAACTTATCCTAAGGGTCGATCACTTCTCCAAGTCGGCTACTCACTATTTTACCCCGAAGAAGTTTGATCACTTTTGCCCTCAAAGAGACTATTGACAAAAAAAAAAGAGAAAGAGAGGGAGAGAGTGAGGAGGGGTAGAAAGTGATATGGTGTGAGGAATTAGGGAGGAAGTATGGAAGGGTATTTATAGGTGGGAATGGTAGTATAGGTTAAAAACACCATTAATATGGTCAAAAAACGTGTAAAATTTGGTAAAAAAACGAATGGATTGAACGTTGAAAAAAATAACCACAGTCCAAAAAAAACGTTTGTTCTTCAGCTCTGACCACAACCAACGTGCGTGAGTTAACTCGCGCACATGTCAGTGGTGCGTGACTTAAGTCACGCAGAGCTTATAATGTGCGTGAGTTAAGACACGCTGCGTGACTTAACTCACGCAGGGGTATATTTGAAAATCATGTTGGACGCGAGTGTTCTGTGCCGGGGGAAGAGCAGAATTCCAATATTTATACATATTAATACTTGTCCATGGAGCTTTAAAGCAGATGAACCTCTTTTTCCACCCCAAAATTTCACTTTGGTAGTATACTTAGAAACAAAAACAGTTTTTTGTCGCCCGGAAATATACTCGCAAACAAAAATGTAGCTTTTTTAGAAATGCAGAGGATGGAGGAAGAAGTTATCTGAAATCAATCGAGTCAGCTGAGCCTAAAGAATGATTCCATGATGTGACATAACATCGAAGATGGTTGCTCTTTAAGCCCCCATGTAGCTCAAAACAGACAATAGCATATCGGAAGATAGCTTCCGATAGGCTACTTTCTGAAGAAGAAAAACAGGAGTAAAAAATACACTATCAAAAGATATCTTCCAATAAAAGCTTCAAAGCAAACGGGGGGGCATATAAAGCAATTATCGCCATCGAAATCCATGTCTCAATCTTAAGGATTTCGTGGGTGGTTGCTTCACAGCATGAACACAAATACAAATATAGAGAAGAAACAAAAATGATATTATGATATAGTTTCTTATTCTCAACAATAAAAACAAAATTTAATAACCCAACTCATCATGATTGAGGTCTACTTTAAAAAAAAAATTCCCAGAAACTACTCTAGATGGATTAATCTGAGATCAATGGCTTAAAGAGAGAGATTGCAATAGGCATTGTTATGTACAAACCCAAATGCTAATAATAATAGCTAAAATGACCAAAAGAATAAAAATTATTGCATTGGCTTTTTGATGACTTCTTCCACAATTCTCTTTTTTGTTTTGTTGTAACCTAATTATAAGAAGCCAAATTCTTCTCAAAATGTAATATATAGAAAAACTAGAAAATTCTTAATATTTTTTAATAACTGGACCCTTGTACAGCCCTCTCCTTATTGCAAACTCCTCAGAAGGTTGAAATTCTTCCAACCAGGTCACATCAGAAAAAGTAACTCCATCCAGTTCAAGATTACCTGCAATTCAATTTTAATGTTCACAATAATAATATTAGGTCCTATTTGCTTAAAAAACTTAATTAAGCGCTTATAGCATAAGCATTTAACACATAAGTGCTTATGTATTAAGTTATTTGGTCAAACAAAATAATCACTCTTAGAAGTTTTCATCCGTTTGTTACAATTGAAAAAAAGAGAATCTGAAAAAGAAAAGAAATAAAAAGTATATAAAAACTACTTCAAATAAGAAGCTATTTTGAATAGATTCTCTAGAAAATCATTTTCTGATAACTGATTTTTTTTTTTAACAGAGTGATTTTCATTATGATAAATAAACATGAAACAGCTTCTACCTATAAAAAAATATCCTAATTATTGAATATCAATTTCTTTTTTATATTCTGTAACAAACGGACACAAATAAAGTCAAACTGTTACCATAAGCTATCTGGGAGAGCTTGGAAATAAGTTGAAAACAGCTTATGAATGTCATAAGCTGTATCCATAAGCTCTCTCAAACAATCTCGCAAGTGCATGCATCAGTATATAAGCTCAAATAAGTAAATCATACAGGCCCTTAATATAGTTAGGTAAAGTAGAAGACAACATTCACAAGTGAAACAATCAAACAGTTGTGCAAAAGATAAAAATCAGATTACCTGGAAGATCGTCCCTTTGGGATTGCTGGAAGTAACTGCAATGTCTATCATGTTCTGAAGAATAAGGTGGAGATAATATGTCAAAGATTGCACAAGGAGTTACGGCCTTAAAACAATGTATGTTTCCTCCAACGGTAGGATAAAGAACAGTTGTTGAAGTTGGTGCTGTCATATCTTTATCTTTGACAAGCTTTGCAGCTCTAGCTGTCATTGTCAATAACAAAACCAATAAGCCAAAATTATTAATCATAATCAACTCCCAAATGAGGAAGAAAAAAGAGAGATAAGAAGTTGAACGAGGACAAAAATAAGACAGCATATAGATGTAGCACAAAAACATAAGATTGAAGGTGTGTCTGGTGTCCAACACGTGTTGGTGTCAAACACCAAACACGACACTGACACAAGTCACTTCTAATTTTTTGAAATATTATCGGTGTCTACATGTCAGTGCTTCATATAGCATTTACAAAAGGAGAACTGTCATAAAAGAAAAAGATGACAGGCAAGTATACTATTCTATGAGGTAATAAAAATTATCATCATAGAGGTAAACAACTAAATAAATTTCAAAACAAAATAAATACAAAAGGTTGATAAATAACAAACCTTTTAGCCTCATTATATAGGTTTTTATGCACATTATAATTATGCCTAGGAAGGAACAAAAGTAATGGTATATTAGGTTGAATAAGGATAGCTGTTACATGATCCGTTGGTTGGGTTGGTTAGTTTGTTGAAATTGTAGTAATGAATAGGGGTAGCCTTAGAGGGTAAAGGCACTCTCAGAATTCTGATGTAAATTGAACTCTCGGTCGTAAGGGATTTGCCCTTAAAAGGTTTTTTTTTTGGACCAAAGCCATTGAAAGTTTACGACTCGGAATGATGACAGTTCATATTTCTTTTTTATTTCTTGCTGAACTAATTCCCTGTTTTTCTTTCTCCTATATTTCCAGCGGATCCCATCTCAAGAGTCTAAACAATTGGTCCAACCTATCTCTGTATAGCCAATTCCATTTTGTCATTAGAGTTATGGAGGCTAGGGCAGAGTTAATGGTGGCTTCTGTTGAGTTCTCGAAAAAAGTAGCTAGTAACCACATCGCCTAACTCGCTCAACTTTGTGAGAGCATTGCTCGATAGCAGCATCAAGCAGTTGTTATCCAGATGAAAGCATATGCAAGGGGGTTAGATTGGGATGATGATAGCAACAAGTATCCAGCAAAGATGTAAGATGAAAAAATTCCAACTGAGCAGCAACTGGCTCTTGACTCTGTCGAAGGTTGAGGTAGAATGGTGATTCAGGATATTCTTGGTGGTGGACAAAAAGGGTAGAAATTCCTGTGTTTGAGGGTGTTGACACATTGGGGTGGATAGCAAGAGCTTGGAAGTTATTTGAGGTACAACAAGTTCAGGATGCAAAGGTCCAGATGGAGTTTTGGAGGATGAATTGAAGACTATGAATCAATATTGGTCAATTTCAAGGAGATGTCCAGATTCAGTTTTTGCAACTTCAGGGCAATGTCAATTAGGAGGGTTGGCGACCATGTGGAGGGAAGTGTGCATGAGCTGTTTGCAACTCTCTGGAAGCATCGATGGTAGAGGAGTGCAGACTTGAAATCTTGGTGGCTCAAGCCACTGGAATCAAATAAGATCAACTTAGATATTTCATAGGGATCAGAAACAAGAGGTTAAATGCAGTATTTGTATCCATGACCCAAAGGACTTTAACAAGGCCATTGGCATGGCTAAAGATATTGAAGTAGAGAATTGTAGTTTTGCCGGGGGAGGCTTGGTGGCAAAAACAGAAAGTTGGTAAGCACTGGCAACATCCTCCTTAACCAAAAGTCAGTCACAGGGGGCAGGTTGAAGAGTGGATAGGGAAGTAGCAATACTACTGCCGCAAGGATTCTCTAACTTTCAAATTTCTACATTTCTCTCTATCTCTCTATTTGTTATCTCCCTCGTCATTCTCTCTCCACTATAAACATCATTCTATCTCCTATTTTATTATCTAGGTAGAATAAGGATGGCTGTTGGTCGACAAGTTGGTTATCTAGTTGACATTGGTGAACTCAATAGGGAAAAGGCACTCATGAGATTCTTGGTGTAAAATTGATCTCTCAGTTGTCAGGGATTTTCGCTCATAAGGTTGCAATTAACCTCGAGTCTCAGACTAATAATTCGGATTTAATCTTCTTGCTTTCTCGCAGTGCCAATTCTCTGATTTCTTTCTTTCTCATACATTTTCCTAAATTCCTATCTCAGGAATCTAGCACTGCAAATGAGCAAGCTGAACAGCTGTGTTTGGGGTAAAGTTGGGGAGAATTAGTTTCTCCTACGCATGTCTACTGCAAACTATTTAAATCTAAATTCTTTTTAATGGTTTGGCAAATAATTTTTCTTGATCTCGCCTTGGCAACAAAAATGATACTGGCAAAAGGGAACATCCAAACAAAAATCAAAGATACTCTAAATAATACAATAAGAAAGCTCTAACACCTATATAATAACTATATCAAGTGCTAGTAATACTTAACTAGTACAAGCCCAGTGCCGTAAAACTGCAGTCTGCAAACCTTGCAAGAGCAAGATTCCTAATATAATAATGCTAATAATATAATAAATATTTTAGGGTTTTATGAGTTTATTAGGAACTTAAACGTAATAATGATAGAATTGAATTCCAATAAGATACAATGTGAAATACAAAAGTTCTAATCAAATTCTAATATCCCATTTAAAGGCCTGCTATATCTAAAACAAAATATAACTCATTTAATATTCTCACTTTTGGATATTATACAAAGGACTTCCTTTCTTATTCCTGATCACTTCTATCCTGTGTCAATTGGTAAGGTTGATGAATGTAATCGAAATAGCTAGGATAAAGAGTGAAGAATTGGATTAACCATGATGTATTTTGTAGTATTTGTAATACATGCTTTGAATTTAAAAGAGATTTGGATTTAAATTATTTATCATTAAACATGATTTATTATAAGATGTTATGGCATCATTTAATCCTGATAGGAACCCCAAATTAAAGTAAATAAGAAATTGGATTATTGATTGAAAAGGATATGTATTATAAAAATGAAAAATCCCTGTAACCCCAAATCACAGCTCCTGAGAGAAGAGGTAATTCTCTCTCTGCCCAAACCTCCTAGGTTCTAACTGAAAATGATTATCAACGCCCTTCCCTTATCATACCCTCTCGCTAAACCTATGGTTCCTCCCCTGATAAACTGAAAAGATCAACAATCTATCCAGCTCATTTGTTGGGCTTAGGCCCAAACCGGGTATCTAAGAGATCCATGTTGCTGACACCACCTAGCAGAAAAATCTTTTGTTGGTGTACGCTTTTAAGCAGCAACGAGAACTTAGTGCGTTTGTGGGTAGAATACGGAAAGCAATCATAATTCCGCAGGCATTTCTGAAACATATAGTCAAGCGGATGAAACCTTTGTATAGTGAAATTTCTCCAATCCATGATATCTACCTTAATGATGACAATAAGGACAATCAAGTTCAGATAGTGGAGAATCAAGGAATCATTATTAACAAGGTATTGACTTTGTTGGGATAGGAGACAAGATGAGCCATACAGTTGATCGAACTTATTCCATTGAACCTATGGTGGCCCATTTTAGATCTGTTCTACTCAAGCCGGTTTAATAATTGATTATTCCAATTCAAGATAATCAAAACATCCTTTCAAGATCTATTTAAAACCTACAGGACCGAGTGATAAGAACTAATCAGGAGAAAGGGGGTGCTGATTTGTATTTTACATTTTATTTTTGATGATTAAAATGGAATTTCCTTGGAGAGTATTTTTTGGATTTTAGCAGGTTATGATGCTTTGTAGGTAATTTAATGCGATTAAAATAGAATTAGGAAATTTAATGCTTTGAATTAGGAAATTTCTACAATAATGTTTACTTTTTTGATCAATTTCTTATATACCTCGACACAATAGCAATTTGGTTCTAACATATACATATTGAGACCAATCCCAGCCCAAAAATGCACAATTACCCCAACCTAAAGTTGGATGTCATGTTATTAGGCTCATTATTACAGGTGTAAGGTTCCACCTAACCCATTAATATAGTGATCACTAAAGTTGGGTACATGAGTAAATAAGACAAAGTCAGTCCAAAACTATTGCAAAGTTTATATGTAAATGACCTAAAGTTGGTGTTACACTAGCATATCGAGAAAACCTAGAGGCCACGCCTCTTGATCGCAAAAATTTAGGCGAAGTTTGACGATAAAAGAACTAAATCATACAATAAAAACCTTAAAATCATGCCTGTGACATGGACGTTCCAGTCTTTCACGTTTAGCTAATTAGCTTTCACTTTTAAAAGGAGAAAAGCCATTCTTTAAGGCTTTTACCAAAGAGGACTAGAGCAAGAATCCAACAATTAACTAAGACTTGTTCATTTTAACTCCCCTGAGATCTAAGGCTGTCAATGGCGGATTATGGTGGGTCAGCCAAAAATCCACCATATAAACATGGTGTTGCAGCCTATGGCGGAAACATGGCGGATATAATAGGTGTTGCAACTTATGGCAGCTGGCACAAAATCCGCCATGTTATAATGCCAAGGCAGAAATTTGACAACACTAATGAGATCATGCACTAACACCCATAAAAAGCCAAATATCCCATTGACTTTTAAATACGGCTCCTAGATTTTCGTTTTTAGTTGGATGTTAGCACAAACTGTTTTGGAGAGTGATTGTAATAAAGCATGAGACACTGCGTTCAACACTTGATGCATTCTGACTCAGATACAGAGGACTAAACTGGATAAAGCATCATAAAAGTATGAAAAATCTATAAAAAAAATGCAAACCTTCAGTTGGATCAGCTGGGCCAGGGAAATCGATCCAGTCGTAGGATTTAACATGCACTGTTCCATATATGAGCTTGCTTAGGACTGTCATTCCAGGATGATTGTGGAGAGGAATGACAGATGAGGGAGGCATGCAAAAAATTCCAATCTGATAAAGATAAAAATAAAAATAAATACTAAACTTCAGCAGTTGTTCCCAGCATGGTTTTAGCATGCGGCCCACAACCGCAATTCCGGCCGCGATATAAAGAGTTTTAAGGTCTCCACGACAGCATGACAACCACAATTTAAAACCATGGTTCCCAGAATAAAAAAAATAAAAAACAGAATTTATGAAAACAGCTAACACTGAATAAAAATGATGTGGAGATTTGAAAGTTGATCCTTACGGAGAAGCTGTCACATTCATGTAAATGTAAGTATTTGATCGGCGGTGGTTGATGGTTCCCGTTGGATTCAGGCATTTGACCGTTCCAAGTGCGAACCACTTGTGCCTCTTGTTCAAGACCTACATCTGATGGCTTCATTTTCTCTGGAACATTATGTTAAAGGTTATTACAGAAATCCCGGTTGGCATAAAACGAGCAATTAATATGTATGAAAATGTTGTAGATAGCAAACAATTTGATTTGTGACAGAACTTGCAATTCATCTTAAATTTTAATCAGAAAATGGTGACCCTTATTTCACTCTAGAAAAGAATAGAATTAGATTGTATGGAATTTCGGAGACAAAATTGTGATTTGCTCGATTCTTAAGAGTAGAACCAAGCTTAATGACAAAAATTTCATTACTAAGCCTTGAAATTGAACCTTGAGCCTTTAATTTATTCAACAAGACAAAACCTTAAAAGATGAGAAAAACCAACGGCTTAAAGTTTTCTAGATATAGTATAGAACAATGAGACAGTTTTTCGGATTTGTACCACACCTCATGAAACAATCCTATCGGTTACAAAACAAACTGGATTGGACAAACATTAAGCAAACAATACTCGGTCAATGAGATCACAAGCAATAAGTCAATATGCACTTTAAATACGTGATTAACGAAATCAAATGTTTAAAACACTCAAAAAAAACAAAACTACAGCATTGAAGATAAAAATATGCACGTATAACAAAACGACAAAAATAATTTATCCAAAAAAACGACAAAAAATAATTAAGTAAAACAATTAATATACCTAACTTCTCGCAAACTTTTGAAATGGCTTCTTCCGACACGGGTCCATTGGGTGAAAAAGATGACCTGCATAGCCTATACAGTCTCTGTACATAATATGGCATCTTGTAAAGGAGTGATAAACTTATCTACTCAGAACAATGCCGCAGATTCAGAACACCGATAACACTTTGTAAGCAGCTTATCAATTGCGATCGGGACTGGATATACAATTGGATAACAACAGTATTTTAGTCTCAGAATCAAACCAACGGTAATGAATCTGAATACTTGATGTTGTTCCCTCACAGCTATTTTAATTATGGGCCTATTAAACAAGAAAAAAGCGATAACAAAGCCAAAAAAATAAATGAGTCTCACTTCACACATTGATATCACAATTCACAAGTCTATAATAACAAATCACTACATGATCAAATTTGTTTCTCTAAATACATCAAGAAACCAAAACACTGAGATTCAATTACATTTTGCCCTATAGTTTCTCTAAATACACATCACAAAAACCAAAACAAACAAACAAAAAAAATCAAATTTTACATACAAATCAACAAACCCTACAAGTTTATCACAACCAAAAACCAAATCACTTCATTATTTTCTCACATCCACTAAACAAAACATACCCTACAAAATCTAACAAAAGTTGCAAAACATCATTTGTTTTCACAAAAAACAAAACAACCATAGAATATAATCATTAACCAATACACTGTTAAAACATGAAAAGATTCACAAAAACAATAATAACCTTAAAAAAAATCAAAAATTGAGATTGACCCACTTAAAGTTTTAAGCTGAAAAACCTTGCAAACACATAAAAATAAAAAATTTAACAAAAATAAATAATGGGCTATGAGATTCCAAAAAAATAAAATATACATAAAAAAATTATCAAAGAGGGTTGAAAAAATGGATGTGAATAAAGAAAAAAAGTACCTGTGAAACCCATTACTGAGAAGGGGAAGAAGGGTAGATGAAGATTGAAGAATTTGAAGTAAGTAAAGGATCGAAAGAAGGTAATAAAAACGAATGAATAGAAAGGAGAAAGAGTAGAAGAAGGTGAAAAACATTAAAGATTATGGGCCCATATAGTATACAAAATCTTTAACACGTCATCATAAAGTTTTTAATTTTTTTGATTTGGTTCTTAAATTATTTATTTACCTTCTTCTCTAAAGTTTATGTGATTTGTAACCAAAAAAATGTTTATGTGATTTCATAAGATTTTTCATCTAAGAAGGTTTTTTTAACTACAGCTGTATCTTAGTTAGCTTAACTTCACTTTTGATCACTTTTTTGTTTTTCTTGTTAGCTGTATCTTAACAAGTGTTTATTTTATTTTAGTTTAGTTCAAATAATGAAATTGAATACAATAAGAGAAAAATATATTATGTTTGATTCTACTTGCATGATTTTGAAAGTGATGTGAATACCCTGATTAACGGGTTGGATTCTCTAGTGCGACTTACTTTAAACGGTCTTTTATATATGTTTTTCGCTTTTTTGTTTTCTATCTATTTTAACGCGGTATCTTTTATTACCCTTAAAAAATTTGTTGTAGTTGTCTAAAGTCAAGTCTTTATTGTATGGTTCCCTCTGCTATACATGTTATTCCCTTTCTATTTTTCGCATGTTTCCATCTAGTTTAACGTGATATCTTTGTAGTAACTCTTAACTTTTTTGGTGTAGTAGTCTAAAGTCATATCTTTGTTTTATGGTTCCATCTTCTATATATGTTGTTATCTTTCTATTTTTCTCGTGTTTCCATCCATTTAAACACGGTATATTTCATTACCCTGACTTTTTTGGTGTAGTTGTCTAAAGTCATATCTTTGTTGTATGGTTTCATCTTCTATATATGCGATTTTTTTCTATTTTTCTCATATTATATATTTTAACGCGGTATCTTTTGTTGTCCTTGACATTTTTGGTGTAGTTGTCTAAAGTCATATCTTTGTTGCATGGTTTAACGACAATAAATAAATTTATCAAGTGCAACACATAAGATAGGCAAATGCAACACATAAGACCACAATCATCTATATATGTTATTCTCTTTCTTAGTTTATTTTTGGTTTAAACACATTTTTCACCCCCTAACTTTTAAAGGGTAGCAATTTTGGCCCCTTATTAAAAAAAATAGCCAAAGTCCC
>Ga0228710_1012401_pt1 | contig 10575 bp, 5 predicted proteins | sample MedpolnodulmetaG_FD_177995 | JGI IMG/M metagenome (GOLD analysis project Ga0228710, IMG submission 177995) | Root nodule microbial communities from Medicago polymorpha collected in Santa Monica, California, United States - pink nodules | ecosystem: Host-associated > Plants > Roots > Nodule... | reverse complement strand
TAAAGGTGAACTTTTATTCAAAGAAACAATTGTCACTTATTATTTCCAAGAACAAAAGATGAATTGTTGTGATAGCTAGCTACTCTATTTATAGTTTACAATGACTTAAGCCCTAAGAAATATAACATTAGAATGTTCCACAAGAAACCACAGGCTTTTAGGTCAGAAGTAAACTAATAGGTAGCTTGCCCATGAAGTAGAAGCAGCAAAAGAGCATCCTGAAGGCAGGCATGGCCGTGCTGCTGGTGGCACGGGCCGTGCCAAGTTTCTGACTTGGGGGTGATATATTTTTGTCCCATATTTTCGTATTTTCATCCCGAATCAACTCCTAATCCTCTTTCTTTTGCTCCAAGACTCAATCTATCAATTATTTTTTCTTGAAATATAATAACTTGCAATTGAAGTAAAATAGTTCTAAAAAGGAAATAATATTAAATAAAACGAAATCAAATCTAAATAAAACGGACTCAAATATTATATTAAAAACACTAATTATTGACTCATCAAAAAGCGATGCAACCAGAGGATCGAGGACGGGACAAGTCAAGGGTTTAAGAGCAGCATGGAGGATTGGCACAGTCAAGGGGAACACACGACAATCCCATACGCAGGATGTTGGGGACTTGCGACAGTATCCTAGGGTTTGGAGCGAACAGCCAGTTAGGGTTTCTAATTCTGCTACGGTTGACAGACATGGTACATGTTCGAACAAGGGAGCTGATTTTGATGGCAAGGAACGCGACAATGGAATTGAGGTTAAGTACTTGTCATACCCCAATTTTTGACCTAAGATACCATTGACACGCGTCATTGGACGCTGATCGATCTTTGATGTTTCAGTGAAAAATTCAGCAGAGAGGTATTTTAAAATACCTCATTTTTGGTTCCGAGTCGGGCCCTCTTCTCTCTTTGTTCTTAATCTTTATTTCCATCTTTTATTTTAAATTAATCTTAATTTTATTTTTAATTTTTATTTTTAATAAATCAATATTTCTTTTTATTTTATTACTTCTTTTAAGATAAGTCCAATTGTCCAAATCTTTATAGTCACTTTTTTTTTCTTTCTTCTTATTATTATTATTTGATAAAATACAAAAAAAATAGTCTCAATCCAAGATACAGTCTGTCACGCGTTCTTCCATCCAAATCTAGGAACCAACATTCATTCCAATCCAAAGTGCAGATTTTCTGCATCCTTTAACAAACCCTAAGTCCCAAACCTGAAGACTATAAATACACATCTGTAGAACACAGCAAGGAGGACAATTTCATGACCGAAATTCACAAAGAAACCAACAATTTTCAAAGCAAAACTTCACAAAAAAACACTCAACAATTCTCATGAGCCAACTTCCAACACAAAAACCTGCTAAAACATCACAAACATTGTCTCGAAACCAAACTCACAGAGAAACATCACGGAACCAGTTTCAAACCATCTAATAGCCTGCAAATCGAAACATCAACAAAAAACAACGTAATCGAATTCGTACCACCAATCAACAAAAAAACTCATCGCAAATCCAGTCACCAAAAATCCATTCATAAAATCCCATCGATCCATACAAACTAGCCACAAAACATCCCTGAATCGCAAGAGTCCAGTACTGTATTCAAATTGCAACCGTACACAACAGCAAGAATTCGAACAATAGAGGAGCGAAGCAGTCTTATCATAGACCGACCGCCGTCACCAACATCGAACCGGACTCGTGATAAAGGCAAAAAGGTAATTTTTCTTTCTTTTTTTAGATCTAGAGGCTTAGGTTCAATATTTAGGAATCTTGAGCGTGAAAACGGATAGGGGAGAGAAAAAGAGTGAAAAAACGTAAAAAAAAGAAGATATATAAAAATGGTGGCTCTAGCGGCGGCGCCGCCACCTATGGGGGTGACATTAGATATATCAGTCATCTCATTTATATGTTGCTCAATATATACTATTGCGTCTAATGTAGATGTTTACTCACACATGACACATTAATATCTCTCTCTTAAATGTGAGACTCTTAGTGTATGTAATTTGGTGAGATAGCGAAATAAGGTTAGAGGCACAACATCGTAAAAATGTGGTTTGATGGAGGTTTCATATAGGGGTGTTTTTGTTTGTTTCTTTCATACAAAGAGAGAATGTAAATTTGAAAGATAAAAAAAAGAAAAAGGAATTTGTATATATAAGAGAAATGATGAGGCAAAAAACTAAGAAGTGTATGTTTTATCCGTGAGACCATAGAAAATATAACGAGTTCTTTTTTTTTTTGTGGTGGTCGGGGTTTGAACCATGGACCTTGCATATTTTATGCATTGTCCCTGCCAACTGAGATAAGCTCACTAGGACAAAGAATATAATGAGTTGTTGGTAATTTATGGATTTGTTGAAGGCATCAAAGGTTAATGGAAAAGTATTCTACTAAAATATTAAACTAATTAAAAAACGCCACATCAATTTAAACTGTCTAATAAACATGTATTTTTTCAAATCAGTATGGCACATCTACATTTTTCTATTGCGATCGCAACAAAGATGAAAATTGAAGGAAACTATAGTAAAAACGTTGAACAAAAAAACTTGCATGAAAACGAATAACATCCAAAAACTAAAATTTAAGATAAAAATTCAGCAAATTACAACGAAAAACTAACAAAACAAATCATCATAATATTGAGTCTTTTTGTGGAAGCCTACAATGGATTGTATCATAACATTAGGTTAAGACCAATCATACAAGTGAAATTGATTTCTACTTAGAATATAATGGGTTGTATCATAATTTATTTTCCACTTATTTGTTGCTCTACCTCAACTATTTTTTCCAATGTTTGTCTTTAACTAACAAATGATACATTATAATATTATTTTTCTTAAATATAACGATATTTTAACCCGTGATTGACACATGTGTCTATACTAGTTATATATAAACAGGTTGGTTTAATGGGCCTAATATACTCTTTTGAAAGCTTTAATCTGACCTATATAATTAAATACGCTTTCAAGCTGCTTGGCTAACACATAAAGATTTTCCAGAGGTAGTCTATAAAGCTTGGGATAAAGATGAACATATTGTACCCGCAAGTCTTGATCATGTTCGGTTAGATGCGACTACATTCAACAAAGAGGTGTTTGGTGACATTCATAAAAGGAAGGGCACTCTTGTGGAGAAATTAAAGCATGTGCAACAAAAGTTAGAAACCATTTATTCAACCCATCTCATCATGACCGAGGCATCACTCCAAAAAGAATATAATGATGTTTTAATGCAGGAAAAGATCCTTTGGTACCAAAAGTCGAGGGAGAATTGGGTGAAACTAGGAGACCGTAACACGAGTTTTTTCCACACTCAGACACTAGTGAGAAGAAAGCGAAATAAGATCCAAGGTCTCTTTCTTGTACATTGTCAATGGAATATTTAGTGAAAATGGTCTTATGGTTAATCAAATGCCTCGTTTAAGTGAACAATGCAGAGATTCTCTTCAAAGATGGATCCTTAAGGAAGAGGTGAGGAAAGCTGTGTTTAGTATGAAATCATATAAAGCGCTTGGCCCTGATGGCTTCCAACCCATATTTTTTAAACATTTTTGGGAAAGAATTGGGGATGGCATATGGCATCTTGTGCATACGGCTTTCAATACAGGTATTATTAACGCTTCAATTGCAGAGACATTAATTGTCCTAATTCCCAAGGAGAGTAATCCCTAAAGGTTAAAGAATTTAGACTCATCAGTCTCTGTAATGTCATTTTTAAGGTAATCACAAAAGTTTTGGTTAGTCGCTTGAGACTGTTTCTTGATGACCTGATAAGCCCTCTTCAAAGTAGCTTCATCCTCGGTCGAGGTACTGCTGATAGTGCCATCCTGGCTCAGGAAGTTGTTCATTTCATACATCATTCTCGTGCAAAGAAGGGCGCTATTGCGTTCAGAATTGATCTCGAAAAGGCATATGATAGACTTAATTGGAACTTCTTGGAACTTACTCTCCATGATTTTGGTTTTCCCCTCGGAAACTATATCTCTCATCACGAGCTGTGTCCGATCTAGCAATTTAGGTGTTCTTTGGAATGGTGCCAAAACTGATCATTTTACTCCATCTAGAGGTCTACGCCAAGGCGATGCTTTATCCCCTTACTTGTTTGTTCTTTTTATGGAGAAACTATCTCTTAGTATTCAACATAAAGTTCTGAGTGGCATATGGAAACCTATACATGTTTCTAAGGGTGGCCCACAGTTATCTCATATTCTTTTTGCTGATGATGTTATGTTGTTTTGTGAAGCTAGTATTGAACAGGTCAAAGTTGTTATCGATACCTTAGATGAGTTTTTTTCAGCTTCAGGATTAAGGATAAATACCTTCAAGTCGAAAGCTATGTGTTCTAGAATGGTTCAAGGGGAAATAAAGCAAGAGATACAAGATATTTCAACTATTAAATTTGTGGCAGATTTGGGACATTACCTTGGTTTTCCTCTTGTTAAGGGTCGAGTTTCTCGAAATGTATATAATGACGTTGTTGACAAAGTTTCAAAAAGGCTATCCACTGGGAAAGGAAATATCTTGAATAAAGCAAGACGAGCCTACCTAGTGAAGTCTGTCACAACTGCAATTCCCGTTCATACCATGCAACTTCACTATCTTCCTACTTATGTTTGCAACAGGTTAGTTAAGATGGAAATGAGCTTCCTTTGGGGGGGAAATGGGCTTTCTCGAACTTGGAATTATGTCCATTGGAATATGGTTACAACCCCTAAACGCTTTGGTGGCCTAGGTATTCGTGAAGCTAGACTTACTAATTTAGCTCTACTTGGTAAGTTAGTGTGGAACAAGCTTCATAATAAAGATAAATTCTGGGTGAAAGTTCTTTCCCACAAATACATGGGAAAAAAATCTGTATGGATGAATAAGAAACATAATACACCCTCAATCACATGGCGCGGTATTCAACATGCCATTACAAATTTTTCCGCAGGGTATAGTTTTCGTGTAGGCTCTGGAGACTCGTCGATTTGGAATATTGACTGGACACAACTTGGTCCCCTATGTCAATTGGTCCCTTTATTTAACATCAGTGATTCAGTTATGTGTTTGAAGGATGTGTGGAATGATGGTAGGTGGAACTTGCAAGGTCTTGCCACTATGATACCAACTGATATTGTTTAGTATATTCATCAGCTTCTAGGTCCTAATAACTTGGATGTACGACTTCAAGATGCGTGGACTTGGAGGCATGCCAAGAAAGGTGAATATACTTGCTCGAGTGGATACTATTGGCTACTTCAACAAAATAGAGATTGGAATGTGAATTGTAACATGAATTGGCTTTGGCGGCTTAAAGTACCAGTAAAGCGCCAACACTTTATGGCTTTGTTTTCATAATGCTCTCCCTATTAATGCTCGTCGGCATCATTACTACATGGTAGCTTCTCCAAGCTGCACCCGTTGCTCTTCACCCATGGAGGGTATTCTTCACTGTTTACGTGATTGCCCACACTCTAGAAAGCTTTGGCTCCGCTTGAATATGGGGCGCTGTAATAATTTTTTCTCTGAATTCGATGTCAAGGTTTGGCTTCATGATATAACAAAGGGTACTTCCTCAATTTTATTTGTTACAGGAGTATGGTATGCTTGGTGTTGGAGAAACAATGCTATTTTTGAGGATCAACATTGGCGTATTCAAGATGTGGTGCGAAAAACCTTTTTGTTACATGATGAATGCATTTCTTATTATCCCAAACTTGGTTTGGACCCACACTCATCACGCCTCTTAACTCATTGGATCCCCCCTCCGGAAGGTACACTCAAACTCAATGTTGATGGTAGCTTTCTAGAAGATTTTGGTTGTTTAGGTGCTGATGGTGTTGTTCGTAACCACGATGGAGATTGGATAGCTGGTTTTTCTCACTATGAAGTTGGAGGTGATGCGTTATTAGCTGAGTTACGTGCTATCCAGATAGGTCTTGATTTTTGTAGTAAAATAGGTTATGTTAACATTATTTTTGAGAGTGATTGTTTCGAAGCAGCTGACCTGATTATTGATGGTCATGATCATGCTTTGCACACTTATGCTACTCACATCCTTCATATTAGAGATGATTTACATGGAAATGAAAATACAACATTGGTGCATGTTCTTAGGGAACAAAATATGTGTGCAGATTATATGGCTAAGGAAGGATCACATGCAAGGTGCTCTGCTCACAGGAACTGCCCTTCGCCTGACATGAAATCTCTCATCCTGAGAGATAAGCTTGGAATTTAATTTTGTTTTTTCGCTCTTTTTTTTCCTTCCTCGTTACATTGTAACACTACTAAAAAAAATACGCTTTATAAAAAACTTGAACCTTACATTCTTATTAAACAAGCCAGACCCAACTATGTTTTGAATAGACGAGGTCGTAGATCCTGTCCTACGACCCGACATGTTATCACCCCTAATCACCATGTCAATGGTTTGAAAATTAAATGCTACATTATATTATTGTACTACTTTACATAATTTAGATGGATCAATCAATAGCAAATTAGCAATGTTATATGAACTACATGCGGTTTCCACGAAATAGCCCTACTATTTTTTCCAATGTTTGTCTTTAACTAGCAAATTAGTCCTGACTTTTTTTTTTAAGAATTTTTTTAGTCCTGACTTGTTTGTGGGTTTCCATTTTTCAGGCTATTCATTGGTTTTTTTTTTCTAAATTAAAATTGTGGTAAAATAAAATAAATAAGTTAATAACAAGGTTAACTACAACTTTTAAAATTTCCGGCCATTGTGTTCTCTTTGAGACTATTTGGTTTTAACTCTCTGGTTCTCAAGAGAATAGGTCTTAGTAATCCAAAATTTGGTTGGAATGTAAATAAAATCTGAAAAAAGAGTTATTCCACACAGGAACAGAACTTAGGTTCTTTTGTACCATTCGTCTGTTGGTGGGACTCAATTGCCACTTGAACTTAATTGTTTGGCTATTCTCTTTGGGATCGTGTCGAAGGATTTATTTGATTCTTTAAGTTTTGCTTTTTATTTTAGTCTTTAATGTTATAAATGTTGGAGATTTCAGCTCCTTAAAGTTTTTAGTTTAATTATGGTCTCTTATTCAATTAATAAATGAGCAGACAACCTTTTTTAGCTCTGAACGTGAAAGATGATATCGTTATAATCCTTAAATATATCAAAATTGAGAACACAACTAAAATGTACTTGAGTACTAAATTGATTATCTAAAAGTATAATCAAGGATAAAAATGCTTAATAAAATAGAAATATGTGAATATTTGAGCAATTTTGATATATTTAAAGATTATATTGATAGCGTCTTACATATTCAAAGACCAAAATAATTATTTATCTATTTAAGTTACAAACTATGACGCTTTAGTTCTATAATTTGCTAAAGTAGGAGGAAAAACGTATAATAGATGTGATTTAAGATATCAAAAAACTAACAAAAATTTAAGAGAACAAAGTGTCTTAAAATGATATTTCACATAGAAAAAATAGAGCAAACAAATTTAAGGGATGGAATTTATTCAAAAAAAAAAATTTAAGGGATGGAATCGAAACCTAGAAATAATTTAAAGGAAAAGCAAGTATAATCTAGCCGATAAAATATTAAGTTAACTATTAATAAAATAAAATAGAAATAAATAAAAAATTATATACAAGAACAATATTATTTTTCCTAATAAATAAATAAGAAGAATTGTTTAAATATGGATTTTAAATCTCCTTGCAATTTTTTTGTTCTGATTGAATTCCTACAACTTTAATAACGTGAAGTGGCCCAATCAAATAGACTTTTTGTTTGGCCTTTAGTTCTTTATTTTCCACACCACAAAGTTTTTTCCAGTCATTGTTTTTGGCTATCTTTCTTTCGGTCGGTCCAAACGTAAACAAAAATGATCTCTAAAATTATAAAAGTGGATTCAGTTTCGTTCATGTGTGTAGACCGGTAACTTCCTCCCCTTTAATTTAGGGGGGTGTATTTGATTAAGATTTTAAAGGACAATTTTTGTTTAAAAAAGGCTTAAAAGACTTTGCATGATTTTAATGACTTTCATGATTTTAATGGATTTCAACGGATTTACATCATAAGATTTTAAAGGATTTGAAAAGATTTTATGGATTTTATAAGATTTTATGAATTTTAAGTATTCATTGAAAAGAAATGATTATAATACACTTTCTTTTACAATATTCTCAATACAAACTTTTTTTTTTTAACGAGAACATTAGAGAAAGGAGGGAGAGATAGAGAGAGAGAGGGAGGGGAGAGAGATGGAAGAAAGAGAGAGATAGAGAAGAGATAGAGAGAGAGATGAATAGATGAGAGAGATAAAAAAATCTTAAAGGAAAACAATCCTAAGAAATCTTATGTTTTTATGAGAGGTTTTTTCATGCTAAAATTTCACTAGAAAATCCCTTAAAATCCATCAAAATCCAATTTATTAAACAATCTTTAGAAATTTGAATGATTTTGAATACCGCAAGACTCTTTTTAAGTGATGAAGAGTCTTGATTGAATACCACAAGACTTTTTTTAAATGACAAAGAGTCTTGATTGAATACCACAAGACTTTTTTAAGATTGAAAAGAGTCTTAATTGAATACCACAAGACTTTTTTATAATTAAAAAGTCTTTTAAAATCCCTTAAAATCTTAATCCAATACACCCTCCTTAGCTGTTCTCTTTACTAAAAATTTTAGATTTTCAAGTGTCCCTAATGTTTTAAAAGTTTTAAGTTACTCCTTTTTGTTTTAAAGGTTTTAAATTCGTCCAAAACGTTACTCATGTTGGAATAAGTTAGTCCATTCCGCGACATGATATTAGGTTTAATAAAACAAAAAAAAAATGTTTAAAACTGATTTTCTAAATAATTTAAGTTCTATCACCCATATTGTCAACCAGAATCTTTGAACGGTCAAGTGACGAAAGGGACTAACTTATTCTAATGTCAGTAACGTTTTGAACCAACTCGAAAATGTTAAAACATAAGGGACCAACTTAAACCCTAAAATAAACATACGGGGCTAAACATGCAATTAAGCCTGTATAATAATATAACATATACTTTGTCGTTCTAAATCTCTTTCCGCGTGTGATAATTGACAAAATAGTTGGTTATCACATTGCACTTGTCCCCCCTGTTAGCCTACATTTTCTCTTATACATTTCGACAAGTAGAAGGATAGGTAAAGGTGCAAAGATGGAAAGCTTTCGACAGAAAATATCTGGTTCGACATTCTTTGTGATTTTGAAGAGGTAGTTTTAGAGAGTTCAGACACGTAACAAGCAAACAGAAGCTGTCGAAGGCATGTATTTTCTAGCCGTTAGAATATTGATTATTTTCCTTGTGTATATATACTAGTTTTTCATAGGAAAAAAGGGTTATGCAAAAGTTCATAAAACTCAATGTACCAGCGTCTAGAGAAAAGAGTCAAATAATGTACGTAACGTGATTCGGTGAACCATCTGTAATTCAATGCCATGGAATTTACTTTTCTTTAAGTTTCTTTGCTTTCTACAACTTTAAGTTTTTACTTGAGTTACGTCATTGATTTCTGTCGAAAGACAGTTATCTTCATCATAAAAACAGTTTTCTTCACCTTGTTCATAAAGCAAACTATGAATATGATGAACAATGAAGATATAGAAATATTGTATCCTTAAACAATGAAGGGTGCGTGTACAAATAGGCACAAACCCAGGCACAGTGAACCGTTTCAGGATGTTGGAACATCGTATCCAACATCTTACAGAGATGCCTAACCACATGTTGGAACATTGGTTCCAACAATACAGACAAGGATATTTGTTTTAGCAACAATGCATCCAATACAAATACCCAACAGATTTGAAAAAATATCAAAGTATGAACGATTGGTTACAAACAATCGAAACAAGATACAACTATTTAAAAAAAATGGATCACGTCGCACTTGAAAGATTTGGATCTTCTGCCCCCACAAGTTTTGACTTTAACCATTATGTCGAAAGGCATCCATTAAGAACCATCTTATCTTTGATTTTGTAATCTTTGTTTTGAAACTGTATATCCTAAAAGCAACTTGAGTTGAAATACAAAAATGTAATCGAGTTTTTGTTTTTTTAACCATTATTCCTTTTGGTTTTTGGACCAATTGTCTTGACAACACCTTTTCAATGGTTCACACAACCATCTTTTGTTCAGAATTTAGCTTCTAAAGTTTCCTTTTGGCCAAGGGAGCCGTAATCTTGTCCCAAGTATCTTACTTAGACTTGATCATCATCTATACCATTCTTCCCGGATGGGGAATTAGATCTTTGACCATAAGGACCTTCTTTTTTCAACATGAAGCCATGGGTTGGATCAAGCCTCACATAACTTGCATCTATTTGGTCATTACCACCATCTTCTGCAAAATTCTGCAAAAGAACCTGGCGCAATTTTACCAAATTTTTCTCAATGGTTTTTCTTGTGATATTATCGACCTCAACATGAGAATAACTCTAATTTGAAGGTGAGAAAAATACAAGAAGGGGGGGGGGGGGGGGGGGGGGGGGGGGGGGGGTGTGTTTTTTTTTTTTTTTTTTTTTTTGTTTAGGGGGGTG
>Ga0228710_1012400_pt1 | contig 10577 bp, 7 predicted proteins | sample MedpolnodulmetaG_FD_177995 | JGI IMG/M metagenome (GOLD analysis project Ga0228710, IMG submission 177995) | Root nodule microbial communities from Medicago polymorpha collected in Santa Monica, California, United States - pink nodules | ecosystem: Host-associated > Plants > Roots > Nodule... | reverse complement strand
CAACTTGCAGATAGTTTTACAAAAGCAGTAAAGCTTGACAGATTTGAGTTTCTGAGAAAGAATTTAAGTGTCTTTAATATTCAGCAGTTATGATTAAGGGGGAGTATTAGAATAGTAATCAATAACTAAAGAGTGCTTCTGAAGAGCGCTTCTGAAGTAGTGCTTCTGAAGTGAAGCTTTTGAAGAGTGCTTCTGAAGTGAAGCTTCTGAAGTAGTGCTTATGAAGTGAAGCTTCTGAAGACAGATTCTGATGTGCAGATTCTGATGTCTTCAAAATCACAATGTAGTTAGTTAGAAGAGTTTGTTACAACATCTAGTTGTATATATACACTCTCTTGTGTTGTAAATATGTAGTTGTGTGAATCAATAAAAATTCTCCATTCATTATTTTCTCTCGTTTTTCAATTCTTCATTTTCTATTAGTTATTCATCTTGCTCAAAACAGCTTATTTTTAATAAGCACTTTCGCTGCGCATAGAACAGAGTGATTGTTCTAACAGTTATTCCATTTACTGTTATGAATATCAGTGGATGTCCATGTCCTTAATCTTCCACCTTCCTATAACCCTCATTAGTAAATGTATGGTTAGTGGTCCTTAATTGGTTTGATCATTCACTTGCTCATTTGTGTCCTATAAATAGGACCTATATTGTAATGTAAAGAACACACTTGAGAAGCAATACACTATACTCTTGTTCTCTCTTTATTCCTTTCTCTCTATTCTTATACACTTTAGAATATCTTGCAATGTTAAAGATCAATTTCACAACACATTATCAACACGAAACTTTAACCAATTGAGATTTGAAAACTTGGAGCATATCGTATTGTGCACACGAGAAACTTTCTGGTAAGTTTTATGATTATGTGAACAATGACATTAATCTTTTTGACAATTGCCACACTAAACTAAAAATACATACTATTGTTTTTTTTTTGTTTACAATCTAATAAAGGTTTTTTTTTTTTAAAATTTGATTAAATGCATCCATTAAATACATATAGAAGCGGTCTAATTCATTCATTATTTTATTTAAAATATTTATTTAATTGTCTAAATTTCATATAAATTATTTATTACTAATTTTTTTAGGGTATTTATTATTAATTTTAACAAATGTCTGTTAGATTGGATCTAATCTGTTAATAATTTTATTATATAGGGGATGAACTAGATGAATTTGTTGTTGGATGAATTGTCATTCATGGAACATTTAAAAAAGAAGTTAGTAAAAAAATAACTATTAAGAAATAAGGCTTTGCATGTTCATTTTTAGAGTGTAAATTAGCCTAATTTGCACAGAAGCTAAATATTGGGATTTTTTTTTTAAAACCAAGTGCAACACACTATAAATATATAGATAAAAAGAAACAAGAACAAAAGGAGGAGGGGAATATAAACCGAAACTTTCTCAAATCAGCTAAATATTGGGAATTAATTAATAGGACTTGAGAAATGGATGACTTGATTAATTTAAAATAAAATAAAATAACAGAGTTTAGAAGTTTTAGCTCAACTGATAAATGTCGAAATTGTAAGACCGAACTTAATTAATTTTAAGTGGGTTACCGCCTTATACCAAAAAAAATATTAATAACAGAGAGGAAAAGATCGACTTTTGGATACTTTAATTACTTCCTGATGGGTTTTATACTTGGTCAGATAATTTTTTTGAATAAAACAATGATGACTTTCTTCGAAATAAAATGAAGGAAACTCTAACTAATATTTTGGTTTATAACCCGATAACTTTTTCGTCTGTTTCATTTTACAACCTTTTTGAAGGAATAAGGGAGTTTTAGTTATGATAAATCTTAGCAAGCAAGCTTATAAAAGAGTAGATTTTATTTTTTCATATAATTTTTTCACTAAAGATAACCCTATTCGAGAAGTGTTCCATACTAAACGTGGATATCTCCTCTATTTGTGATTTATACTGTGGCTCTCAATATTGTGAGAGGATAACCTTTCTTTAGAACCAAGATCGACCATTGGTTGTCACACCAAGTTTTTTTTTTTATTAAAGATATGGCGATATAAATAAAGAATGATATCTTCATGCTATTTTGGTTTCTGTTTCATGTTACAACCTTTTTGAAGGGAAAAGGAAGTTAGTTATGATAAATCTTAGCAAGCAAATATAAAAGGCCATATATCATACTTGCACATGATGGTACCATCCACAATAGACACATCCATCATTTCTCTTTTTCACACGCTCTTCTCTTTATATATCGTTGACATATCAAAGTATACACCACATTTTTCCACGGGTACAATATATTTAGTTTTCAATGTAACTTTATGTTGGTATGAAATATTATTATTGATTATTGTAAAGTAGTATAAAATTAACATATTCTTTTGCTTTTGCATATGAGGTTAAGTGACTTGGATGAGATGTCCCTTAAAATGCGCTATTATGATTTCGTGAAGGCTTTGCAAGTTTAAGACAGAGTGCATATGGAAACATGATAATGGGGGTTTGGCTGTCCTCAAACAAGAATTATCTCAATATTTTATTTTATTTTTTTGTGAAAAGAAGGGGTTAATCTAGGAATAGAATAGAAGAGGTATTGCCAACATGGAATTGAAACCAATATAAATTTTCCTATGGAAGTGGTTTATGTTGGACTAATAATGATTTACAAAGTGGTGGTAGATGCAATGTTGAATTAGGTGGAGGTTAAAATAATCCATGTTAAGTTTCGATCAATGATGATTAAGATATTTTATCTGGGGCTGAGTTTGATGATAATAGTCAGAATGCTGGTACTATGGTGGTAGTTATGGTGGTAGTTATGATGATGAACAACATTTCTCGAGAGCTTTTATGAATTTTTGGTGTATATAGTAGCTAATCAAGGAGGAACTAGGACCTTACCTATTTACTTTCTACTTTGCTTTCTCGTAGATTCATATGAGTCTATGGAAAATTAAAGTTGACTTTAAAAAAAATGTAAGTGACACATAAATGACACACACATAGATATTGAGGTTACAAATATAAATTGGATTACATAGAGCAAGCCAGGCTACTTGAAAGATCTAGTCATACGTCAAGTCGTCAACGACTTTAACAAAATATAGATGAGTCATAATTTGAAAATGGTTCGTTGTAGTTAATTTGTTTCAGCTGCATATATATGATAATTAGAGCTCTTGTAATTCATTCAGTTACAGTTTTATCAATAATAGAAAAACAATTAACTAGTGAGTGTGTGCTATTGAGATTTCATATACTCATTTTTAATTTACTAGACTTGCTTACCCGCGTTCCTTCTAGAATTCATCTTCCAAAATCAAATTAAGTCTCCTTTGTTCAAGTTGTACTATCTTCATTGATGAGGATTACAAGTCCAAAAAATGGCACTTTCATATTCAGTATGTCATTTCTTTGGTCACATTCCTTGTGGAAACTTCAATATTTGAAAGCATAAATATGGTGATATATATTGACAAATATATGTGCTTTCGTAGTCGGGTCGGTATGTTAAAATTTGCTGGTGTCAATGTATACGGATTGCTTCTGCCGCTCTGGGGAATTTTGGAATGGTCTTAAATTTGTTTCGATCCTTCGTGATTGAATTCGGGCAGATAGGCTAGAAATGACCTTTAATTTGCTGTGGAATAGTGAACTGACAGTATACGGACACGTTACCGTGTTGGCAGTCGGGTTCAAGCGCTGTTGTCAAAAGATTCGACTCTGGTGCTTTTCAGCTCACACACCCAGTTTTATGCCCCATTTGTCTAAAAAAAACGATAATAAATGGAGAAATCAATTTCTGAACTTTTTTGAGGTTGTGGAGACGATTCCATGACTAGTTCAATTTACTCTATGGTTGAAAACTGAAACTTTGTTATAACTTCTTTTCTCATCACCTAATTTGGTTGATTCATGTTGCAATATCCATATCTGCTGTGTGTGAAAATTGAAACTTTGTTATAACTTCTTTCCTCATTGGAGTCATAGATATTAGGATGATTTAAACTGTTATTTATTTTGATTTTGATTGAGTGATGGTACCGTTTATGTTGTGAAGCTTGTTCACACCTTTACTGTTATGTTTTGTGACATAAGTTACTTTTTTAACATGATGAAATATGCTCCTTGATTTGCTAACTTAATGAAATTAAGGGGGGTGATCAATCCCTCTCTTATCCTATCGGAACCAGAAGATAAGATAAGACCATAAAAGAGGTTCAACACTATGATAGGCTTACTTTGAAATGTGGTTCAACAGAAACTATGTGAAAGTGAATGTACAATGAACTAAACAATTTTTAGACACAATTTACTTGAGGATTGAGCTCTGAACAATAATTACGTGCATTGAGAATGGCCATGAATCTGTAGAGTCTTTTGCAAGTTAAACTATGAAATAATACTACTGAAATTTCAAAAATTTGTTCACGTTACAACTTAGCAACCAGATTTCTATTTTGAGTTGGTTTGATGATTCATCTAATTCTGCTTTGATTTCCTTACTCCCCTTTCGAGAAAGTAGTTAATGTGGATGATGTTTGTCTCATTATTGCAGAAAAATTGCAGCATAAGAATGATTAGTTTTGCATTTCAACACATCAACATATATTCTGGACCTCCTTTGAGTCCTTCCCATACAAGAAACAATAGATTACTCTGGGGATTCTGTATCAGTCAGAAATAGCCATACCTATTGTCTTTTTCTTTCTATTTTTGAAACGTGACCGGGCATATGTGGTAGTCTAGTTGTCTTATTAACTGCCACATGTATTGTTTGCAAAAATAAAGGACATTTAGGTCCCCACAAATTTTCTTTTAGGGACAATTTGGTCCCCAAGTGAAATTACTCAATATTTTTCGATTTCTTCGTAACAATAAACAATAAAAAAATGTAGTTTGTTAAATTTGAAGGGACCGAATTGGTATTTTTATTTTTTTTGCCTATCACCTTCTTCGATCGAAACAGCCGCCGTCGTCGTTGGTACTCGTCGAAAATGAACGGGCATGAGAGAAAACGAAAGCAGGAAACAAGATGTAGGAAACCGAAGGAGAATGTGTGTTTAGATTATTATTTTTTTCAATTTTTCATTCTTTGTTTCAACATTAAACGGTTAATTCATTTTCTTTATGAGTTAAACACGACCATTTGTAGTTTATGCAAAATCATAGTGGATCTCCGTGATTCTGACATAGCCACGGTGATATCAAACATCTTTTATTAGGTAAAATCAACGTAAATCATACTCTTTAAAAATGGATCACACATCCTTTCAAAAAAAAAAAATGGATCCCACATAAAATGGTAGAACCCACGTGAATTTAAGTCAATAAAAAATAGGGAAATGCTAAGTTGTACCCTTAAGTAACAAGTTAAGAAGCTAAATATAGAATTATTTTCTTCGAAATTATGTATTTAACATTACAAAAGTTTAGATATTTATACTTTCAATACAAAATTTATTTCTTATTTCTTTTTTTTTAATGGAAAATTATATTATATATATAGGGGATTAAATCCCAAGTATTACACCAATAAGAAAAATAAAAGCCCCCAAAACACCCAACGAAAAATAAAAAACACAACAATTTTTCGACACCACCAACAAAGATCAATAAAGTAGCCGACAATGATTTGTTGCTTCAAACGATCAGTAGCGACCACCACTCAACTTCCGGTAAGACGGAGGAGCCACCAACAAAGCCTAAAAGAATCAGAGTAAAAAATAACTAGCTTCCGATCTCGAATCAAAAGTGATCGGCCGACCAGACTCCCAACACCAATCAAAAAGGCACCCCTCAACTCACAAACCATCAGAGCAGACATCATAACCTATCCAAAAATTCGGCCCACCAAAACCCAGATGCCAAATTCAAAAGACAGAAACGGTGGAACAGTAGTGCAAATCGATCTAGCTCGAACAGAAACAAACCAAAACAGCCACATAATCAACCACCACAAGCACCTCCAAGAACACCGGTTCAGCGCCACCCTCTGGACCACTGTACCGACTTACATCACGGAGGAGAAAACCTCCACCAATCCAGGAACTGGATCCACCACAGCTGCACGACCCTTTGCAGAGCTAGAGAACATCGCCAACTAAACACCGATGACGAAGGAGAGGTTGGGAAAGCATACAGAAGCTTGGACGACTAGGAAGAAGGAACACTAACCAAAAAACCAACGCAAAACCATCACAAGCCCCTTTCCATGAAATAAAGCGGAACAAAAATAGAGACCTTAACAGACGAACAACCCAACAACGGCGACCTGCCCCACAATAATCTGAAGGTACATGAATGACTGATACCGCCAACACGGAGCGTCTAAGCACCAAAGCCTTTCGAGTAACATCCAGAAAAGAAAGAGATCGCCAGAACCGACACAACACGACACAAAACAGCCCACCGACGACACTCCAGTGACACAAAACGATAACACAGTGCCGACCCATAAACAAACACAACACAACACAAAACAAAAATAACGAACAAAGGCAGCCCCTAAGAGCATCGAACCCTTAGAGCATGAGTCGAGTGTTATAGTTCCTTAACTTGTACCCTTAGATCACAAGTTAGCATCACCGTAAAAAATAAGTATTAAAAAAATATATTCAAAAAGAGTGTTATAACATTTCTATCTCTACTATTATTTGGTAAGCATGAGTCGAGTTGAATCGAACCTGTCTGAGCTCGACTCGACTCGTCAAGAATTGTCTCGGTTCGAACATCGGTTCGAGTTTGACACGAACTTTTTTTCAGCTCAAGTACGGCTCGTTTAAAGTTCACAAACAGTTTGGTTTGGTTCGGTTCATTAGGTTCAATTCGCTTGTTCAAAGCACCTAACGTTAGGTATGAAAATGAGTAAAGCCACTTGAACCACATATCTCAAAAGTCAAAGAATTTAAATTTTTGACCCATAAATATATTGGAATTTATACCAATTTTTAATGGACTAGATGAGACTATTAATACACATAGTAATTAACGCTGATATGCAACCACCAAATCCAATTTTACCTTTTTGTGGCATATGTTTCTCTTATTATAGATAATCGTATCCTCCATTTTTCATGCATTTTTCGATGCGGGACTATTTTAGTTTTGAAATCCTTGAAAACTACAACAAAATTGTGCATGACATTGTCTATCAATTTTAATGTAGCTCATTTTTATCCTATTATTGCTAAGTGTTTGTCCTAATTTTTAAAGTATTATATATATAATCAATTATCTAATTGGGTAAAATCAATTATATATAAATTTAAAAATACTTAATCGAGTCATCTTATGAATCAAACGAGTCGAACTACATACAGTTCAAGTTCAGCTCAATTAGTTGACGAACTTAATTTTCAGCTCAAGTTCGGCTCATTTGGTTCATGAACCAAGTTCAACGAATCAATTGTCAAATCGATTTATGAACTTTAATCTTGTTGATTCAGTTCATTGCCACCCCTAAAGATACCCATGTCCCAATCATCTTAACAATTTCAATGGATTTATTATCAGCTCTTAAACCAATACCCATGGGAAGCAATAATGAGACAAAATACAAAGTAAAAAAGAATATACTCTATATGTATTTTTTATTTTTCATTTTTGAAATTACGCTAAAATTTCAAATCTGACTTTAGGCATAGAGTTATAATGCCTCACATCACATGCTTGAGTAACTCTTTTGGTGTAAAAAAATAAGACTATTACTTTTCTCACTTTATGTTATTCTCATGCGCCCTGTAAACATGACAAAAATACCCCTGGTTCCCGAACCAGATTGTTAGCAAATTTCAGATTATAAAATCCGAATTATTTCAAACTATGATTTTATGTGTTTTCTTTGATGCCAAAGGTCTTTTTTAAGCGTGGTATAATCCCCGCATAAGCTGCAAAGTAATTGCAGAAATTATATGAACGATCAACAATGACCATGACACCATAAACACTCCTAAAAAACTAAAAAATGTTGAAGAAACTGTAAGAATTTGTTGAAGAGGCAAGCCTATCTATAGTCTAAAACAAGTCCTAGATCATTACTACAGTCAAATAAAATGTGTTCCACTGTCCAACTGTTCAAAAATGCATTATACACTCCACTAACCGTCCAAAAAAAATTGAGTCTATTCAGATTATATAATCCTAGTATACAAAAAAAAATCGGATTATATAATCCAAACAGTACCAGACTGTGATTTTGGAGGGTGTTTATGGAAGATAACATGGAAAAAATTATTTAAAAATGCATAAAAAAACAAGTAAACAACTTAAAACAACATAAACAGCATAATATTCTAGGATGGTGTTCGAAGAGGGGTTTTTAAACTTGATCCTGCAAGCCGGCCAACTGACATATTTCGATCGGCAGACCAATTGGATCAAGTTCATAAGAACCTCTTCAGAATCAAATCTGAAACGTAACGATGAAAGACAAGGTGTTTCAAGAGGATTGTTTTGAGTTAGATCTTGCTGCCATGGTTTATTGTGTGTGTGTGTGTGTGTGTGTGTGTGTGTTTTGCTGGTAATGAAAACAGAAAACACTTATTTATAGAGGTATCTGAACGTTGTGGACAACATAAACTATTGGTGCAATGTGGACCATACATCAGAATCCCATGATGAGTGAATTCGGATTATATAATTTGAATTGTACTTACACATAAATAAATTGTCTATTTTTTCTGATTATTTTATTTTTGATATCTTTATCTCATGGAGCCGAACAAATCCTGAATGCATTTTTGGGGGTATCAATCAAATTAGAATTATGTACTAACATACTATACTACTACTTTAAAATACCCCAAGTCTAGGTGAAATTTATCAATTTGTTTCGATTTATATTACAAGTTAGATTCTATTTGTTTGTTTTGCTGCAAATTCCAATTTGAGTATAAAATCTCCTGCTTTCATAATAGGTATTTCATAGACGTAGTTCGGTAAAATTTCATGTGATTCAGTAAAGTAAAAAGACCAGAAATTCCATTATTGCTAAATCGATTCATGTGATTCAACGAAGAATGACAGCAAATCATAGGATATTTTCTATAAAATAAAAGGGGAAATTGAAAATGCTTGGGGTTGGGAATGAAGGAATGTCTACACTACCCGGATTGAATCAAATCCAATTTGAAGGATTTTGTAGATTCATTGATCGGGGGATTAACCAACCAAAGTTAGCCTCAGTCATTATATATTGAACATAAGCAAAAGCCACCGTAACGGTCAGACGATAATAAAAAGTCATAGCAAAACCCGTCGCTACTTGGACTAAAAAACAAGTAAGTGTAATTCTTCCTAAACAATAAAATATATTGACATGAGGAGGAACATATTTACTAGTTATATCATCGGCAATCGCCTGAATCTCAAGACGTTCTTCGAACCAATCATAGACTTTATTGAGATAGGTAAACCAAAGCCCCCCCCCGAGAACCGTATATGAGAATTTCATCTTGTACGGCTCAAACAAAAATACTAAAATACTAGTTATTTGGAAAACGGATATGTGGAATAGAAAGTTTTTGGCCATTTACCATTTAGTGATTTATATGAATCACTAATCTTTATTTCATGGGGTTTTTTCCATTTTTCATATGGTTCCGTGTTTTAAAAAGGAGAAAAAACCTTTTAAGTACAATAATCGCACCAAGTGTTATTTTTACCCAAGGCTTTGCGACTTCGGGTCTTTTAACCAAAATGCATCAATCTGTAATATCAGTACTCGCTCTACAATCTCATTGGCTAATGATGCACGTAAGTATGATCCATAGATATAGCTATTATCTATGAAATATTTGGAAAAGGTTTATAATATTCAATGTTTTTACTTTAGATAGAAAAAAAAGAAAGAGGGAATTAAGATAAATAAGACATACGGCTAATTACAGAATAATTCATTTTTATTTACAGAACAAATGTCTTTCACATCGAACTATAGTAATAAAAAACTATCCTAATTGTATGGCAGTTCCAAACATTGAAATAGACATTATCGAATAGCACCTTTTGATGAGAGATATGAACATGAGGCTTCCAGAAAACTTGTGTTTTCTGAATTATATGAAGCCAGTAAACAAACATCGAATCCATGGATCTTTGAACCCGAGTATCTGGGAAAGAGCGGAATATTTGATGGAAGAACAGGGAATCCTTTTGAACAGCTTGTTATAAGAGGAAAGCCTTATATCTTTAAATTAATTCATCAAGTTGATGATAAAATACATGGACGTTCCAGTGGACATTATGCACTTGTTACACAACAACCCCTTAAAGGAAGGGCGGAACAAGGAGGACAACGGGTAGGCGAAATGGGGGTTTGGGCGCTTGAGGGTTCGGTTTTGCTCATATTTTACAAGAGATGCTGACTTATAAATCTGATCATATTAAAGCTCGTCAAGAAGTACTCGGAACTACGATTATTGGAGGAACAATACCTAAACCTGTGGATGCTCCAGAATATTTTTGATTGCTCGTTCGAGAACTACGATCTTTGGCTCTGGAACTGAATCATTTCCTTGTATCTGAGAAAGACTTCCAGATTCAAAGGAAGGAAGTTTAATTGGACTGAATCAGAAATTTTATTCTATGAT
>Ga0228710_1012397_pt1 | contig 10579 bp, 2 predicted proteins | sample MedpolnodulmetaG_FD_177995 | JGI IMG/M metagenome (GOLD analysis project Ga0228710, IMG submission 177995) | Root nodule microbial communities from Medicago polymorpha collected in Santa Monica, California, United States - pink nodules | ecosystem: Host-associated > Plants > Roots > Nodule... | reverse complement strand
AAAAGAATAATATTTAAAATATAAAAAAAATCAAATGAATGAATTCATATTGTTTTATTTTAGAAATATTTATTATTTCATATATATACACATATTTCCTAAAAAAAAAATATATACACATATAAATTGATTTTTTGTTACGAAAGCTTGGATTATAAGACGCTGCAAAAAAAATATTGCTCGTTGATAATATATATTTTGCATTGCATTTCATTTCATGAAAGAAGAAATGGTCAAGTGGTTAAGTTATATGATCAAAATTGTGTGTGTGCCTTGGTTCGATTCCTAGTGGTGATATTTTTTATTTTTAATGATTTTTGTAAAGTGATTGGATTCAAAGGAAAATATAATTAATTTAAAATGGGATGAATATGCAAATAATAAAATACATGTTAAAATTATAAAATAAAATAATAAATGTTATTTTTAAAATGGAGGACATGTGGCTGTTTTTTTATTGGTTTGGGTAAATTGCCCACTAATTTCTAAAGGCAATTTAGAAAAAACATTTATTAAGAGTAAATAGGCGAATACCTTGAAAACCGTAAAACTTGCTGTTAGTCAAATTACCTTTTCAGTCAGTCAAGATGACGTGGTCTGCCATGTTATGCCAGGTTACAATGGTAATTTTCTTTTTCTGTAATTTTTTTTTGGTCAGGTAGCCTAGTATGCTAAAATTCACCTTATAAAGTGAATAAGTGGGGTGTCAGGGTTCAAACTCCGACCCCTGCATATAATAATGCAATGCATTGTCCTACCAACTGAACACTCAAGTTAGAATGAGAAATAAGGTTGATTATGTGTGAATAGGTGCGAAAATGAATTGTGCCTTGAATTGTATCATTCTTCTCTAATTTGTTGTTACTCATAACGGTAAAACCCTTACACCAAATTCATTGAAGCATTAGAAAAATTGTTTGTCACATGGAATAATTTGCTTGACTTTTGTCGATTTTAGGGGATATTTTGTACATAAGTGTGAAATTTGGAGTGAGAGAGTATTTGCTCATAAGTGCGAAAAAAATCTAGAGTTTATTTCAAAAAATGAAGAAAAAAAAACATCAATCACGTCTATGGCATGTCATGAGTCAGACCACGCGGCAGTGTCACTTAAACCAGCATCAACCACGTCATGTTGATTAATGATGGGGTAAATTGACTAACGTTTAACAATTTCATATAGGTTTTTTTTTTATCTTTTCTCAACTTTCAAGGCTTTAACGGCAAGATTTTACAATTTCGGAAGTATTTGCCTATTTACTCGTTGATTTATGAAAGTTTATTTTAACAATCTAACTCGTTTTTATTTGGACAAAAATACACATCTTTCTACTTTTTGAAAAAGTCAAAATTAAGAGACACAAATGTAATTTAAATTTCAAAATAAACGTTTTTTTCTAATTTCTTTTTAGTGTCTCTTCCACTGTTCTACATTCTATTTCTCGTTGAAATTTAATTTGCTTTGGATTCAACTTTTTGTTAGTAATTTAAATTTCAAAATAAACCCTTCTAGCAAAAAGAATGAAACTAGTTGTTTATACAGTCAAACTCAAATAAAAGCAGAAGACTCAAAGCAAAAGCAAAAATACAAACAAAAAAAGTTTATATAGTCAAACTCAAACTCAAATACAAGCAGAAGATTCAAAGCAAAAGCAAAAATACTCACAAAAAAAATTAACATAGTAAAAACAACCTTTAATCAACAAAATGTTTTTACAATTTTTTAAGAGAGATGATATTCGTACAACTATTTTTATATGATTTATAAACAATTTTATTTTTCATACTCACATTATATTTTTATTTTTTTCCTTTATTTTTCTGTCTCTATTATTTTTTATCAATAAAAAAAGAAAACACAAAGGTTATCCCAAAAGTTATCACAAAATGGTTGTACAAACATCATGACCTTTTCTTTAATAAACGAGGAGGTAAAAAAAAAAAAGCAACAACAAGAACAACTTCCCTTCACGTCATCTAACAAGAATAAAAATGTTTTTTTTTTCTTCAAATAGTTTAGTGGTTAGAATTCACTTTTTTTCAAGGCGAATGAGTGAGTGTCCGAGGTTCGAATCCCGACCCCTGCATATAATAATGTATGTTTCTGCTAACTGAGTTATACTTATGGGAACCAAGAATCAAAATGTTTTAAAATAAAATGTTGTGATATAAAGAGAGATACTTCGTAGAAAGAAAGAAAAAATATTAAATGGAATATAAAAATTTGGTGTGGCCAGATATCATTGTCTAACAAGTACGTCTATTTTTATTTTATTTTTTGTGTTTTGAACAAGTAAGCTTCTAGAGAGAAACATAATCCACAACCATTGGATCAAAGTTGAAGCAAGGCCTCAAAAAAAAGCTAACAGATTTGCCCAGTGAAGAGAAAGTTAAAATTAAGGGTAAACAAATAATCTTCTTTTACCGTCATGTTAGCCTGTATTTTTATTTGATGTTATTCGACAGGTAAAAGGAGGTTTGAAGCTACAAAATCATCGAAGTCCATTAGTGAAGTTGCTGAGTTCGACAGATGTTGAAAAGTTATTTCGACAGAAGTCACATTTCGACAAGCATTGGAAGTTTTTAATAGAAAGGTGGAAACTGACAAGCAATTAATTCAGCAAATAAGGTGGTTTCAAGTGTCTACACATGTGAAAGACATGCAGTTTTCGACGAGGACGTGCAATTTTTAGCAGTTTAGGTTCTACAGTTATTTTCTATATGTATATATAATAGTTTTTCATAAGAAAAAAGGGTCGCAAATCACTTGTAGAATCTAGCACTCGAAGTACTATCGTTTAGAGAAAAGAGTCATATAGAATGTATGTAATCTGATTTGTCGAACCACATTTACATTAATGCAATGCAACAATAATACTATTTGTACCATCTACATTTTGAGCATAAATATAAGATTAGCTTGTTTGATCCTTATAAACTCTCGGACCGTAGATGCTAGTAGTTCCACCATTCACCTGGATTGCTCGTGAGAGAAACTTTTGCAGTCTACAAATCTAACATATTCACGTAACTAATTAAAAATCGAAACATCGATTGACGTTTATATAAATAATTAAACTAAGCACATTTGAACTTAAGGTGTTTACAAGAAAACTCACATGAGTACCGGGATTATCTTTAGTTAAGAAATGATTATTAATCAATAAAGATTTAGCATGAATAACGTTATCTTTAGTTATGACTGTTCCAGTTGGACACATGATTTCCTCAAGCCTAAATTTAGGTTTGGTTGATGAAATCTTCATGCAAATAATCAAAATGAAAATTGTGTCACATGTAACTTACGATTCTTTAACAAAGGATGGTCGAAAGTCGGTTGCTTGTTAATATCAACACAATCAATTATGTATCCAAACTTTATTGATAGAAGCCACAACAATCAAACACATAAATCATAATCACGTTATACAGATCAAACTAGACCACAAATAAAAATATGTTAATGTTTTATCCGGTACACACACACACACACATGTGTGTGGAATAAATAATACATGAATACTCTTTGTAGGAGACTTGCTAATAAGCTTTAACTATGCCTACCATCAACTCTATGCTTGTGCCAGTCAGAGAACACAGGACAAATAGGAACAATAAATTGATCATTTTCACAATTTAGTTATCGAAAAAAATGACTTGGGATCCTTCTGAGTTTAGTATTGTCTTTTTATATAACTATAACTGTGGTACATATCAAATTAATAAGAATAAAAATAAGAATGCAATTAAAGTCAAAATATCCACATCCATTAGTATGAAATGGTTTCAAATTATAATACCTATAATGTAACCAAAAAAAAATGATAATACCTATTTAATCTAGATAATAATACATTTTTCTTTTTTCTTTGACTATATTTAATGTAGAAGATACATTTTTGTTTGACTAAATTTAATGCATATAATACATGAATTAAGGATATGAAAAATGCTTGTTTTAGCGACAGATTAATTCACGAAAGCATCCCGATGGAAAAACTGGCCAATATAAACAAGTACTTTGCGGAATACATGGGTGGTGATTCCTGATTTTGTGGAATTCATGCAGGTAGTGGTACATATGTGTAGCAATCAACAATTCGGGATGATTTCGGGAAACAAACTCTCGCGATACATATCTTTTCCCTTAGTGAAAACAAGCTTCCCGAAATTTTCACATATATATACATGCATTGTAATTTTCCTTAAAAAAAATGCATTATAATATGCAGAAGTTACCTCAACCAGCTCATCTATTTACCTTTAAAAAATGAATTTTTAGTTTTTAGGTTATTTGACAGACACGCACGTGCGCACACCCACACACATATATATAATAAAATCGAGCGAATAAAAAAAGGACACGAGAAAATAGAAATAATTCAAAAAATAAATATATATATATATATATATATATATGTATATCACTAAAATATAAAAACTTAAAAATTAAATTGATTCAAATTTCTATAAACCTAAACTAAAAAATATATCCTTAAAAAATAGTCGACTCGGTTTAATGCACAATTTTCCTCCCAATGAATCTTATGTCTCCCTCCAAAGTCTGTGTTGAATCCGTAGCTCCAATTCTGGATATCTCAACGCATTTGTTTTGATTCATTTCAATTATCCGGTATGCATTGAAATTCAACCCCAAATAAATCTCAATCCCGATGTTGTATAATGAAACAAAAAATACTAAGCACGAGTAACGTAAAAAACATTGAACTCTAATAATTATCCATGTATTGGAGATTTGTTCACTGCATAACATGAAGTAAAAGAATTCTTCTAAATATAAAACAAGAAGTAAAATTTCTAGTGTATATGTGTATGCTCATTAGTCATTTCTCTAGCCACTTGAAAATAGGATGGGTTATACTAGGATCATGGACGGTGATATTCTCTGTTTACCCACTTGAAAAAAGATCTTTATAAGGTATCATAATACAGATGCAAAGGAATCAAATTTCAGAAAACAGTTTTCTTTCTTGCTATCAACCAAAAAGATAGCAACTTTCGAAATGGGCAATTCTTCTGTGTTAGGAACATTTTTTGCTGCAACTAAAGATGAGCATATATCATAGGACCTCATGATTTCTTTTTCTGTTAATCAATCGGTCAGAGCACCGCCCAGTCAAGGCGGAAGCTGCGGGTTCGAGCCCCGTCAGTCCCGACCTAGGATCCGATGAATCGATCAATTCATCTCTGTGGGGGGGGATCTAATTCCCAGCAGGAGGATCCTTCTTTCGTTTCGCATTTCTCATCGGACAAATCAAGGAATAAAAATTACAATAACTAGTACCGATTGATGGAGGAGAGACATATGTCACTAGGATTGGAGAATGGAGAATAGCCCAGAAAAAAAGAAAGCTACGAGCTCGAAGGGACCCTGGAGATCGGATTCTTACTTTTGCTTTTTAATGGAAGGCAGCCGAAGTAATTCAATATTTGAAGCCAGAGGTTCCAAGTCCGTAAGCTACTCTGATTGAACTCGACATCAGTGATTTCGAGCGTTACTGAAAAGCAAGGGCATTTTGGAAAAGACCCTACTACTAAACTAAGGTTCTTTTGAAGATTCCTTTGGTGGTCACCGGTGGGTTAACGATAGAAATCTGTCTTGGTGTTCATCGACAGTTCCTCCTCTGCGTCAACTAGCTCAGTGTGGTCTGGTAGCAAGGTGAATTTCATGTATGCTGACATTGATGGTTTTAGATCCACAATGATCTTGCAAAATTCCTTGTATGGTAAGACTGCTAACTCATGGTTCAGTTTTTTTCGATGGTAGTTATTCAATAGCACGACTCTATGCATCTGTGTCATAATCAGATAATTAAATACATGTGGATCTTTAAATTTGATATCGAATAGAAACAATTCATGTGGTTGTTAATTAGTCTTTGGATTAACTTACTTAAATAGGAACTGCAAGCAAATGTTAAAATTAGAAATTTAATTGGATATTGTGATTCCTAACTTTTATAAAAAAAAATCAAAAGTAAGAATTTTTATCAATTGGACTGCACTGATAACCAATTCATAACCATCTTTGATAGGTTTTAAAATCCTTAGTGGTAGCTAGCAAGGTTAAGTCACACAACTGAGTAATCCAAACAAGCATAAACACATCTGTATTGAATGTTGATTAATGAAAGAAAAGCATAACTATCTTATAACAATACATCAAAATTAGTGTTGTCAAATGTTCACAATATGCTGGTCCTTCAACCCTCAAGTTCACAAGAACAAGAACAATATACATGGACAATTCAATTTCATTTATGCATTGCTTGTAACCGTACAAATCGTGTTCTAATTTTTATAATTGCTACAGGTTTCTGTTCTTAGGATTCTATTGTTTTCTTTAAAACAAACAAGTTTACCAGATACTAAATGCACCATGTGGAAAATTCTTGTGTATAGCTTTGGTTTCTCAAAACACAAATGCTTCGAAGTGAATGTAAAAAAGAACCTGTTTTGCAACTTTTTCGTGTTGTGATGGTGGAAGATTGTTATTGTTGGAATCATCCTCTTGCAGCAACAGAGATACCAAGTGCTCTAGGAAGGATCCGATTGCCTGAACAGTTGGACACCCTTCTATTTGTCTGTAACAAGTTGGACAAATTTCTGAGAAATCCATCTTTGAATTCGACATGAAGAAGAAGACCACCGATGAAGATAACAATGTCTTTTCAGATACAATGTTCATTGATGTGTATCTTCTAGGTTTTTATGGTTCTAATGTTTTTTTCAAGAAAAGAATACTGGCACTACATATTTTTGGCTTAAAGGTATGTTTAGTCCTTGTAAATAGGCGCCATTTAAAATTTCGTCCCTGTAATCGCTAATCCTGGCGATTTACCCTTGCAAAGTTTAATCATTTAAAATTTCGTCCCTTAACCCACTGAATGATTGTCACGTAAGTGGGTTAAGGGACAAAATTTGATGACGTGGCAGTCATTGAGTGGGTTAAGGGACGAAATTTTAAATGATTAAACTTTGCAAGGGTAAATCGCCAGGATTAGCGATTACAGGGACGAAATTTTAAATGACGCCTATTTGCAAGGACTAAACATACCTTTAAGCCTATATTTTTATATCTTAAACTTTAAAAAGTCCACATTTATTTGTTAACATGTTGATTAGTGGTTAATAGCTGAAATGTTTATTTTATTTATAAAATTTTTTGCTGCGATTTAATTTACACAGATGATTGGCAACTACATTTTATTATTTTTTTGAATCCAAAGGATAAATCATCAAAATCAATGTATTACATTTAAAATAGTTATATTTCTTTAATAAACCGCTAGATTCAATTTTTTTTTCTGTTAATATTCTAGATTTAGTTGTTTTGATTTCCAATAATTAGAAACCAAAAATCCAATGTAAATTCACATTAGTCAAACAGTTTTTTCTAAATATCACATTGGTATATAGAAAAAACTATTTGTCTTAAGTGGATTTTTTTTAGATTTTTCATTAGATTGTCATTGGAAAATAATTTTTATAGGGGGTGGCCTGCTTAAAATGCAATTATTGGAAAATATATTTAATTAATACTTTTTCATTAATATTCTAATAATCTACTTGAGTTAATTTTAGTTAATCCTTGGTGTTTTTTCTTTTGAAGCTAACTTACTGTTTATTTTTTTTTAAAGAAAAACTAACTTACACTTGAGGTTTACAAATTTTTTCACAACGTAATATTTTTATTTTTTAAGAGATTTAACCACAAAATGATTAAGACATTCTACAACGGTGGGTGCTTCACCTATTTAGCACCATATTAAATAGGCACCTCCATTGTGCAGTATAACATATTGCTGCTTATGGGAGGAGGGTGGTTCTGGAAGCACTCTCTCTTTTCATTTTTCATGAATCACATTTTATAAATCTTAGTAAAATGAATAAATTTTGTTAAAAATGTAATGATATAAAGATATTGGTGGAATCTATTTAATAATTTCCTTTGAGGTGATAGATTGAAGAAAATTTGTGTTTATTAAGTAGTAACGTAAATTTAGTGATGTGGACATAGACGATCTGCTTAAGCACCCAATGTGAGCTGCTATATTTGTGGATGATCTAACAAGCTTTATCAGAGTATCCATTTATAGCTTTACATCTTACTTTATATATTCTCAATTATTTTCTTTGTTTTCCCTTTCATCGTCGCTCTCCAAAGTATTTCTTTAGCTTTTAACTTGCGTTTTTTCTCCAATAACATTCCATGGCTTCATCATCTCTGAGGTATATAATTTGTTATATTTTCGCCCTTTTTGATGTTGAATCGTTAGTTTCGAAAAGCTAGGGTTTGGTTCATATACCCAAGATTTGCATGGAAATCTGTCAGATTCATTTACAATCGAAGACTTTGGTGAATGGATGAAAGTTTTCTCGATAATGGCCTCTAAGGAATTTTTTATGTTAACTACCTGGCAAAAAAGGGTTACAAAAACGGATAAGAAGGCGAAGAGTGTCCTGGTAGGTTTTATGTGAAGATTGATTTTTTTATTTATTTTCTTCAAAAGTTTTAGTTGCACTTGCTTATTCCATTTGTTATTTGCTTGTAGTATATTTCCGAATCCGTTTAGACTCATTGAACCCTCTTCAAAAGAGATTTGGTCATGTTGGTTGACCTGCATAGTGGGAGAAAGTTTGCTTGTCCTCTCCGAAAGAACGAGAAGAACAATAAGAAAATCAGGATCTCTTCTGGTTGGGTTGATTATCTTAAGCAAGCAAATTTAAAGGTTAACGATAAATTGCTGCTTTGGGTTTCCTTCCCTCCGCATATATTAACTGTTGAGGTTATTTGGAATGAAGTTTAAATTCCGTCTTTGAACTTGGTTTTTGTTTGTATGTCATTCTAATTTTGAACAAGTAATGTTTATCAGGTGTTTTGTAATCGTGTTCGGTATGTTCCCTTGTAACCTATAACTCTTTATGGTTTGTCACTGATTGTTGCCTATTTTATTAAATATTATGTAGTCTCTGCTTGTATGTTAATGTACTTGCCCAAGTTGTTTTTCTTTTGAAAAGTGATGACTGGTTTCTGTAAAATAGGTTCGTATATTATACACTAGATAGGGGACATTACATTTAAAGAGAGATGAAAGAAGAGTGACATGGAAAAAATGTATTTAACAAAATAATTAATTATTGGGTAAATGGCAAGGTAATTTAGTAAATCGATGTCCCTGTGATAAATTACCTTTTTAAACTGTGTTAAGTGTGTAATATACACTTCTCCCAATGTCGTTACTGATAAAACTTTAACAGTTTAGCCATGAATTATATTAGATACAAGTTATAGCATATCATCAATAATAAAGAATAAATAAAGAAATTGTGTACCTTTGAATTTGAATTAGGTTGATGAAAGATAACTGTCACAAGGATGAGAGGGATGACTACCCTCATTCCGTTTAGCACGAGAATGTTCAGAATGCTTAACCGTCTGATGGGATGACGTTTAAATAGCTAAACGGCCGAGGGCAGGGACCTCTCATTGGGCTTAGCTAAATGGTTCAACCCATCACGGTCCATTTAGAAAGAATAGCTCAATCACACATATAATTAGTGCTTAACACAATAGACCATAATTTATAATATAATATTAACTTATAATAATTGATTATTGTCAATCCATAATTGATTAATTAAATAATTAATCCAACAATCTCTCACTTGGATGACAATACTCAATTACTAAAAGAATATAAAATTTCACTTGTCATAAAGAATTTAAATTTTAGAATTATATGTATGGTCAAAACACTAATCATTCAAAAGAGAAGTAAGCTTTAATGCTGCAGAAATTGAATCCGATGGGGAAAACAAATCATACACATCAAATACTCACTTTTTTAACAAATGAGGAATTTATAATGACACATTTAAATTAAAAGGGTGTATAATTAAAGAATGGCCCAAACATTAAAAAAATGCTATAACAAACTCCCACTAACCTAAAATATCATAGACTTAATCAAATCATTATGAGTTACAATACTCATTTATATAAGTCTGTGGTTAGTGGTTCTGCCAATGATTCAATTCCATAAAAGTCATATATCCACATAGGTATAAGAACAATAATTACTTACAGGGATAGCCTATAAAGAGAGAGTAATTATATTTAGTCAAAATCAATAAATGTTCTTTGACATTCAATTAATCCATGTTTTAGCAAAACATGTGACAATGAAAATCCATAAGAAAATAGAAAATTCAAGAATCTCCGAAATGGATCAACATAGACACTTAGTTTAAAGAAAATAAAATATGGATTAATGTGGCCACTAGAATGTCTATAATGAACGAACATTTATAATTATTTCAGTTTATAAGTACTTCAAGAACACAATATCATACTCGATAGGAATATTGATATTATACATTGTAATTATTATTTATTACCTCATAAAATGTGGAATGTTGGTAAAAGAGGAGCACAACATATATTTGCATGCTAAGAGGTTATTGTGCATATTCCAACAAAATTGACTTAAACATCCAATTATGATGCTTATTGAGATAAAAAAGAATTTTAATATATATCTCAACATATTAGAAT
>Ga0228710_1012396_pt1 | contig 10580 bp, 8 predicted proteins | sample MedpolnodulmetaG_FD_177995 | JGI IMG/M metagenome (GOLD analysis project Ga0228710, IMG submission 177995) | Root nodule microbial communities from Medicago polymorpha collected in Santa Monica, California, United States - pink nodules | ecosystem: Host-associated > Plants > Roots > Nodule... | reverse complement strand
AAATCCGAGAATACGTACGAGTAGGTTGATGAAGTTTAATCCCAGCATATTTACTTCTCTGTTAACTCTCGTCCCGTTTATAAATTCTTAGTTGATAGTTTATGAAACAAAATACCCGACAACCTTAGCTCAGAACTATATTGATTATTGAACGGCTTAGAATATCGCACCAGTCCTTGTGGAGACGATAACATATACTTACTTTTGCTGCTGCAACAATCATTGATACCGAGAGAATGAGAAATTTATGAGATATTTGGAGTAAAGTACAAGCATATTGTATTACTATTTTTCTTAAATAAGGAACTATTGGATTTATTCATCTGAGAGTACCCTTGTACCCTATTTAGCAGCACAGTCTTGATCACGCACTTTAAAACGCCATCTTTTTTATTGGTTAAAATTTATATGTCTTCAACCAATCTTATATGGGATCCGAATTTTAAGCAATGTGTTGGAAAGTGTTTGCCAATTGCCACCAAATTCTCATATGACATAGCATCCATATAAATTGTTTCAAGCAAGCCTTTTTGGCTTAGAGTGCATAATAGATTTCAAAAAGACTAGCCATGTAAGGCAGGAACCAATGATGCATAATACTAGCTAGCACCGTTACAACTACAAGTGAGTAATGCTGTCAGGAATTTATATGGTTGCTTTTTGGTGGTGTCCAAGGTTCGAATCCTGGACCTTGCATATATTATGCATTGTCCTTACCAACTGAGTTAAACTCACACGGACAATTTATATGGTTGCTAACTTGCTATGGAACCAATGATGCATAACTCATCCGTAGCTTTTTTGACATGATGCTGCCCATTTAAAATATTTAACTCTGAAATATTTCAAGAGCCTATAGATGGATGTTTAAAATCCTATGCAAATTTTCAACGGACAGCAAAAATTAGAACTGAGTATAGTAAAATACTTCTCCATTACAAGTGAATAATGCTCAGGGTCATACTTCACCAGGGTACTGCCCTAGTTCCAAAGTCATCCCTACTATTTTTGATGAAGGATCTAAAAACCTGTGGGGACCTCAGCATCTGACATGAAACCAGGAATTATTAACAATCTGGCTCGACTCTACATCAGGTATATGAAATCAAATGTCTCAAATTATAAGATCACCCTATAATTTGAATTAATGATTAAAATTTCTAGATATGAGATTTTTGGTGTTGATATTTCATTTGGAAATTGTAGCTTTCAAACAATCAAGACTATGCAGGAAACCATGATGAAATAGAAAGTGAATTCTTTGGTACCACGCAAAATAAGCCTAATGCCTCGACGTCATATGTGTACACTAGACTCTTAATGACCTCATCTATCAGTCACTGAAATCCATTTTGCTATGACAAACAAATGTTGTTCAATTACAATATTTCATGCCTACATGCTACATAGATAAGTCAATGAATTAGATTTAAAATCCTATTCACATGCAAAAATGTTTCCTTGCAATAGAATTGACAACATTTATCATACATTTTACCAACATTTATAGAATTGACAACCAGACTACACCATGCAATAGAATAAAGAGAAAATAGATTACATGGATTGGTCTTTTTACGCTGAGTAAAGGTATATGATATAACTCCCAAAAAATTATTTCATGAAAAACCACTACATGTTCTTCAAAAAACATGACATAATTGTCATCGGTCAATCAAATAAAAGCTTACACGGTGTAGAGCCCCTTGTACATGATGATAATTTCAGAAACATTTGGTCCTTTTCAGGGTAGGTACTCTGAATTTTCATAGTCTCTAGTACTTTTGAATGCTGCATAATATATTTTGCAAATTCCAGCTGATGTTTTGTTCCTACGTAACCTCTAATGCAACATGTTTTGAGCTGCGATGAAAGACATTCTGGAACACTTAGTGGGTGCTTCCAACAAACGTTGCAAGTATTCTTTACATGCCCACAATCCTGTCAACAATAATTCACATGATTTTTTGGTTTTAAAAGTAAAATACTTGAAATTAAATTTTAAAAAGAAAAAAAAAATCCGAAACATCAAAACCTGAATGATAAAATGTTGAAGTATGGGGAAGCATGGGAGTATCCCTAGCAACCATATGCACTCCGGAAACTCATCATGAATATTAAGTTCCATGTGGGTCAAATTGTGAAATATTGGAAGCATTGTCAAAGATCGCAACGACTGCATGGGTTACACAATACACAACATTAGAAATGCATACTCCCCAAAGCATTCCATTAAAAGTTCACCAAAAAAAATGCACACTCCCCAATTCCATATCTTTAGTAGGTTTCAGCTTCTATCTTAAGGAATTATTTAATTAACGTACATTTGTATCAACACTCTTAACCATTAATTGTTTTACAAATCCTCACTTCCATGTAAAATATATAAATACTTTGATGATCATGATTCATGATATAGTTAAAAAGGTCGGTTATTTATTAAATTTCTAAAACATTTGAAAATGACTGGGTTTCATCACTTGTTATGGTGTACAAATGGTAGGAGGAAAACATACATGTGTGGACAGTTTCACCACTTGTGAGATCAGGGGTCGGGACTTTTACTATAGGACAAACAACCCTAAAAAATGCATCAAGCAAAGTGGCCAAGTATGAGAAAATGTGTTCTGACAATCAACATGTTTTTATACTATTTGCATTTGACACTTCTGGCTTCTTAGCACCAGAGGTTGTTGACCTTGACCTTCTACATAGAGTTCAAAGGATCATGCATAACAATGTCATGTCTATGTCCATGAATGTTGTGTTTACCATGATTGGTTTTGCCTTCCAAACAGATCTAGTGGCGTAGGTTGTTGTCCCCTTCTACTCATGAGTAATTAATCATTGACATATAATATTTCGTTGTTATTTTGAAATAAAAATGAAATCCTAAAGCTACCAATGATTTGGAACATAGGAGTTAGTGTGAAACCATAATTTATCTAAATAAGTATTTAGGAGCATAATTTTCATACCTCTTCTACATGCAAACTCTTTGTCTTACAAACCAAAGTCATTGGAATATCTGAATGATAACGAATCCTTACTTTAACCAAATTAGGTAAAGCATTCAAGTTCTCCAAATGAACAAGGGATGCCTTCAATACAAAATCTTTTGTATCCAAGTCTTCTAGAATAGGACAACCTTGCAGAAACTTCACAATATGTTCGGCATATAAAAAATAAACACTATTCAAATGAAGAGTTTTGACACAAGGAAAATCCACTTCCTGAAAATCTCCCATTTGTATTTGTCCCAACTTAAGAACATGAAGCGTCCTAAAACTGAGAATGCGGGGAGGTAATTTGATCAAATGCATTTTATTGCACATGTCAAAGTTAAGATTCTCGACTCCTCGTTCCATCACAATTTTAAAAATTCGATCGAAATCTCTTTGTCTAAGGCGACAAGAATCAGCACCTTTGAAGGTAAATGAATGGATTGGAATCTCTTCATCTCGCAACGACATGGTCAAGTTAACAAAATTGCGAAAGCTGTTGAAGTCTATGAAGGCTTCTTGGTCAAAGTAGAGAGCAAGAACTGAGAGCCATACCTGTTTCCATCTTTTTGAGAGCACGCTTGTGATTGCCGCGAGTTTGGTTGGGACGAAAGAGAGAATGTGACAGAGAATTGAATCTGGCAAATCGCTAATTCTATCCACAGTTGGAATTGATCGCCGCAAAGTAGAAGAACTCATCTTCTTTAATGGTGAATGCGGCAAACAAAGGGTAGGGTTAGGGTTGAATATACACACCAAGGTCAATTGTATAGGTTTTCTGTTTTAACTGTATCATATCGCCAAAAATTAGAATATTTGTTTTGAGAAAATATATCCAATCCAATTTCATAATTTTGCCATGTCAGTTTTTAACAACCCACCTCTCTCGTTCATCCCGTTTTTAAGTAGGCAACTTCTACGGTACACTCAAAACATTTATTATTAGGTGAGGTGAGATGTGTTTACCTTTTTTTGTCGTGAAAATTGATTATGACGTGAAAATTAATAAATTTTGATGGATGGTCAAAACTTAATAAACAGAGTAAAAATGTGTTCGTCTGACTGTTTTTTCTACGACGTTAAGGTGTATAGCTCACAATATTTTTTTGTTTAATATTGGTTTACTTTTTCTTAATATATCTTGGACAAAATTATTAGAATTAAAATGAAAATTATTCATGTTCTTAACATAAAAAATCAAACTTGATCAAAAAAATAAGATGATACATGTCAACTTTCAATGCATTGTACTAATACATTATCGAATTTTGATTAACCAAAACTAAAAATAACTGCTTGCCAAATTTTTGTAATATTGAAAAGCCTATATTGAGATTAATCAACACTTTCAATTATTCAATATGTTGTAGTAATGTTTTTTTTAATAGGCCAAAAACATATTAAAATTACAAACCTCAGATAAAAAGAGTTGTCAAAATTTGTCTCTTATAAGATGCATATCTAGTACTCTAGATTGTAGTCTGTAGATGCTTTTCATAACATTATGAGGATAATACATCTATCTAATATGGCCATGGACTGAACCATATTCTAGAAAATAGTTTACAATATTCAATATAAATATAAATAACACAGTCACAAATGCAATAGCATTAAACCAATCATTAAAAAAAGTGATTAGTGTAGTAAAATTAGCATCATCCAAAACTAACATCACAAATAACACTTCTACATACAGTTGAGAAGTAAAAAAAATTTTTTTGGGTGTTTCATCATGAATACAATTGTATGAATAAAATGATCACTTGATTAACCAATTGTTTTTTCTACATTCCTTCCCATGGCACCAACAATATTCCTTATGAAGAATGAGTGATATATATAGACAACTATAAGATGATACCACCTTTTATTGATTCTTCTTCATCCATCATATATAATATTCTATTCTATGGAAGTTAATTATGCATCAATGTTGATATCTATTTGCTCCCTCCATTTTTCACTTTCACTTCAGGGATAGTAGCAGCAACATTTTTATTAGAATTCATTCCCATCTTAGTTGGAATAGAATGCCTTCTAGAACCAGATGAAGAAGCTGTGAAAGAAAGCTGTTTCTTTACAGAAGGACTTTGCACGTTAGATTTAACCTTTGAAAACTTTGCAGGTGTGTTTACAAGACTTTCATCCTCTTTCACCGGAGACACCGCAATGCTATGACGACGATTACTTTCGGAATTTTTGTTGAATGTGAATTTTGAGTCACCATCACCACCCCAAGAGCCAACTCTTGGAGTTGATGATGTCTTTGTTTTTCCTTTAGTAGATGTTGAAGGTATTGCTGCCCTTGAAACTTGGTTTGGATTATTTGCTTTTTGGCTTGTAGGGGATTTTTTATCATCTTGATTTTGATCTCTTTGAGCATATAATTTGGAGATTTCTCCAACTGACATGGTATGGCTTGCAGCACCTTTTGCAGATCTATGATTCTTTTGATCTTTAGTGTTTTGTCCTTCCCATGGCCTTGAAGCCATCCATCTGTCAAGCCAATTCCATCCCCAATGGGGATTGTTTGGATCCATAATTGTGGCATCTGTAGGTTTTGAAGAGTTCCTCCATGTTTGCTGCAAGAGAAATTGAGCTATAGGTTATTATCCATATAAAACTTTTTCATGTTTGCTTATCATAAATCTTAAAGGAATAAATTATATGTATTGTAAGTGTAATCATAACTCGCCAACACAACCGTCATTTACATAACTGTTTTTAGTTAAAAAAAACCGTAAAATATGATGTAGCAAATGGAAGAGTTGCGATTGAATGTTAGTGTAAAATAACTTTTGATGCTTTTGTTTAAACTTGATTTTTAAATTAAGTTATCTAATTTGAATTTCCCTCTACTTGAATCATTTTTATAGGAAAACCAAAATAGACAATTTTGTGCATGAGCTTCAATAAAGGATATCAATATCTCACTAAATTCAATATAGAGCTTGTCCTTTTCATTTGTATTGAAATCCAACATTACTAAAAAACTATAAAAAGAGGTATGTTAGTACCTGATGTGTTGATGCATAAGCCAAAGCCTTTTCTCTTCTCATAGCAGCAATTTGTCTATTCAGCATTTTTGCTTGGATTTGCTCCTTTGATTGTGAACTATAATCCCATTTTTCTCCAATAGGCTGCAAATGTATTGGCCACTTTAGTACAAATACTTAAAAGCATTATCAAACATCAATTATTCATTTCTAGCTTTTGTTTAAGAAAACAATATCAAAGCATATAAATGTACTGATTGGACTGAACAAAATTGAACACATTTTCTATAAAAACAAAACATTAAGCATAAACATAAACATAAAAACAAATGAATATCGAACAAATACTTACAGCAGCTTGTAACTTGTCAAGTTCCTTTTCACGTTTTTGCTGCAATTGGCGTTGAAAAGATTGATTCTCCTCAGACATTCTGATCTTCCTCGCACTAACTTGAGACTGCAATCGCGAAAGAGTTTGCATGCATTGTAAAGTAGTAGCCGCTTGTCGTTGAACAGATTGTCCTTTTACCAATGCTTTCAACCTCGCCAAACCTCTCAATCCACGCAACGTCCTCCTTGCCTAAAATAATAACAAATTAAGGAAATATTGGTCAGTCAGATGATAATTGAAATCTAAATTAATACCAATTTTTTCAAATGAATAATAGAGTCCATACCAAACATCCACGGAATGCGGTTTGAATTTTGATAGCCGCTATTTCTTCATTAGTTTTTCCAATGTAACAAGGACGAACACTTGTGATACGAGCGGCCTCTGCAGCAGCCTGAGCAGCAGTCTTAGCAGCAGCAACGGCCGCGCCTGTAGCAACAGCTGTGGCTAGAATCAATGAAAAGGCTTGTTTGTCCTGTTCATTCTCTGCATCAGTTTTCTTTGGTTTAACAACATCTTCTTTTGGAGGAAGAGATGGAACCGGAACAACAGTTATTGGCGATACTCCTCCAGATTTCCACTCAGAATCCTCGTAATGATGATGATGATGGTGATGATGATGCTGCGGCTGCCCAAAACATGTTAACTTCGAATTCGACTTATGAAGATGTTTCTGTTTAATGGAAAAAGAAAAGAAATATGCTTGAATGATAATCTTTTCTAATTTTATTCTAATCTATTAATAATGTTGGAGATAATTGATGTAACATGAGTTATTCAAACCTGTTCTTTTTTAGAATCAGAAATGAAAAGTTTCTTCACCGCAGAAAACCAACTTCCTTTCCTCCCCATGTGCAATTTCCTTTATCTTGATGATGAAAAATAAATAAAATTAAATCAATAATAATAATAATTCATGATCTTGGTAACAAAAACAATACATCAAACACAAATAAATAATTAATTATTGATAATAAAACTAAAGAAGACCAAAAAATGGAAGTGTTTTCACATTCTAACACCTTTGCATGAGAATTGGAAATATCCCTTGCAAATGAAGGTAACGTGCCCTTGTGAGAAGAGAAGGAAAGGACAAAAGGAGGGAAGGAAAAAAAACTTCAACAGAAACAATTGTTACTGCAAGGATTGGGTGTCAGATTATGTGGGGCCCTATACGGATTGTTTGTAGTAACTCCTAATTTTAACGTTAATGAAAACAAAAAAAAACCATCTAACAAAATAACAACCTCCTATCATGGTGTTTAGTTTAATTTAGGTTTTTTTTTATTTTAAATGAAAATTAAGAAAAAAATTTGTTAAAAAAGAATCAATTGACATTGTTTATACTTATTCCTATAATATTCCTAATTTTTCTAAATAATAAAATTAGTTACTTTATATAAACCTCATTCATAGAATAGTCTGCTTTTCTTGATCAAAAAAAGAATAGTCTGCTTGACTATAATTATGATGGTCCGAACTAAATAAAAGTTGGTCAAATATATCAAATTACAACATTTGAGATAAAGCTGACCGTTTGACACATATATCTTAGAAAGATAGATGTAACCAAAAAAAAAAATCTTAGAAAGATGTTATTAAAACAACAATGCTACAATTGTTGAAAAAAAAAATGAAGTGAAGGGTAAAATAGGAAGTTTCTATCTTTTAGTTTATAAACTAGCTAGAGATTAATTTTGATGAACTACCAATAAAAAATATACCACCAATTTTTTTTATGCAATATATCATCAATAATAAATCATTATTTAGCTGACTTTTAAATTAAATATGATTCAGGTCGAATATATTTAATGATCCAACAATTATAATTGATTCATAGGAAACAAAAATCATTACATTATTTGTGCATGTCTATTAATGATAAAATCAATTACTTAAAAAGCTCTCTCTTCTCTTCTCTCCTCTCTCATGTGAACCGTTGCCAAAATCCTAGTTTCTTCTCCTTTATCCATTAAAGAGGGTGATTTAAGGTCAATTTTTGACTCAAAATCACCTCTCTAACTCGTTTTTCTCTTTCCATTTTGTTGAAATAATGATTTTCACATCTATTTTGTTTTTTCTTTCGTGATTTCGTCGTCTTAGTGCGGCGATGTTTTGTTGTCGTCTTTTTTGTTTCATTCATGTATTTGTTCGATTCAGATTGTCAGACCAGCTTTGATCCAGTGCAGATTTGATCAATGACTTTGGCGTCGTCAACTGATAAGTCGTAATTTAGATAGTTTTTAAGTGTTTATTTTAATAGAATTTCGTTTGTTTAAGTTTCTTCTTAGAACTATTTTACTGCAAAAATTTTCGTTTTATTTTCAGGATCACAAATGATGGATGATCAAGTCTTTTGAGCAAAAGAATGGATTAAGATGCATGATTAAAACTTGTTTGAGAAGAAAGCTAAAAAGAGGGAAATTCTGCATATTTATGTGCTGATCTGATGCATATTTATGTGTTGATTTGGTGCATATTTATGTGCTGATTTAGTGCAAATTTATGTTCCGGTTTGGGCTGTTTTTATGACCGATTTTAGTGCCTTATAATGTGGATCTATTTCCTTTTCTAGAGGCTGGCTTTTGCTATATATAGACAGAAAACAATTAGACTTGTAAATCATCTTTGAATCTTGGAATATTTGTGACAATTGTTTTCCATTGAATCAAATTTATCAAAGCTTTATTTTCTTGTTCTTTAATTTCTTGTTCTTTACAATTCCGCACTTTTACATTCAACAATCTACTTCCATGTCTTTCTTCTTCATCTCTTTAATCTCTTTGTCTACGATGAACATGAGTGAGTAGATTTCTTTGTCTTGTGAGTTTGTTCGCAGATTCATCCTTTTTGTTTTTAGTGAATTTGTATTGTATCAATGTACTCTATCAATTTGAATGCATGAATATCATTTATTTTTAGTAAAAAAAAATGATAAAATCAATTATATTTTGTTATCATAACATCACTTACTAAAATTTTTACATTGTAATTAAGTGATCTGACTCAAGTGGTTAGTTAGCTTCCCACTAAAACTTATCAAAACTTATCATAACTTGTTATCAGAAGAACCCAAGTTTGATTTCTGATGGGAACAATTTATGATCATGTTTAAATTACCTCACAACCAAACTCCGGATTACCATGACCCCCTTCCGCTAAAAATCAAAGGGTTAATGCCAAAAAAAACTTATTTACATTATCAACATTGACATAAGTTGTAGATGTTTGGTTTCTTAACTATTTGGTCCAGAGTTTGATCTCTGATCAATGCATATAGTATATGAAAAAGATATATATTAAGAATTAAGAGAAATCAATCCCTTAAATGGAGCCTATTACCTATAAATAATAGTCTGCACAATTGTACACGGGAATACCTTAGGTTACCCCACATAACGAAAATGATTTACATTATGACAAAATGAGCATGAGTTAAATATTTTAATTTTTCGACTCCATAAAGTCAATTTGGTGTTGTTCCCTATATTTTTAAATTTTGATCTTATAGAATTCCAAATCTATTTTCTTTTCATACAAAATTTTTGCTTTCATTTTTAAAAAGCCAAATTAAATATTATAAAAAGAAATGTTATTTGAACAACTAAAATTTGATAACATATTTGATATTATATAAATATAAATCATTTATTCCTTAAAAAAAAAATATAAATCACTCATAACTATTGATTTGAGTTGAAGAGAGAGAAAAATACTAATAAAAAATAAAATTGTATGTATACACTATCTAAATATGTCTTTGGACAATTAAATTATTGTTTGTCGTCCAAATAACATTGCTCTATTACAAAATGCTACCGGCAAGAGTATAACTCAGTTTACAATGACAATGCATTGTTATAGGGAGGGATTAAAATTCGACCACCCGACTTATTCATCTTAAAAATAAAAAAAAATTAGTTTGGCACACGCTATGCCAAGTAACAGCTTAAAATAGAAAGCAGATCTCATATATGCACCTTGACATTTACATTTGGTAATACAAACAACAGCTCATGAATAAAAGATTACAAATGCAAAGCCTAAAATTTGTCGTAGATATATGCACTATAGACCAAATTGCTGCTAATTTTTTTTTTTTTATAAAGACATTGCTGCTAACTGTAGTCATTACTCATTACTCATTACCTTTTTTAAAAAAAAAAAAAAAAAAGTAAATAACAC
>Ga0228710_1012394_pt1 | contig 10582 bp, 9 predicted proteins | sample MedpolnodulmetaG_FD_177995 | JGI IMG/M metagenome (GOLD analysis project Ga0228710, IMG submission 177995) | Root nodule microbial communities from Medicago polymorpha collected in Santa Monica, California, United States - pink nodules | ecosystem: Host-associated > Plants > Roots > Nodule... | reverse complement strand
CCATTCATACAAACAGGTAGGCGGTCAAAACCACTGGGGGTAAGCTTCACATCAATCATAATCAACATAAACAGTGTAGAATATATATATTCACATATGTACAAATTTCACCTCATTACTGTTACCAAAATGATAGTCATCAATATATTCACCAAGTCACATATTTAATTATGACACAATTCACCAATTATTCAAATGCATGCAATGTTCTAGACTCTTTTAGATGCATGCGGTACCAAATCACCTCAAGGTCGTCACCTTCGATGCAACAAAAACATCGTATGTAAGATTTCACACTTGTCTTACATTTTGGATATAAACATCGGTCACCATCAGTCATGTATGCATGAACATATGACTCGACTCAATGCATATGTTCACACAAACAATTCACCACACCATCACCAAATTTTCAATGCACAAATTCAATCAACATATATGTATTCACCAACAACATCTCCATCAATCAACATATATGCATTCACCAATATCAACTTCTTCACCTAATTCAACATACAACTTCTCACAATCCAAGTAAAGAAGAAAATACATCACCTTATGATAAACATCATATTCACTACCTAACAATCATTCACATATCTTCATTCAATCATATAAAACCACAAATGACTAGATCCATCTATAGCTCACCATCTCCAATTCAACAAACTTTTAGGTTTATTTATCCTAATAGCTTATCAATTCAACAAACTTTTGTTAAACCCATAATAACCGACAACGGGACCTTATGGACGGGTTGAACACACTAGTTCTCTGATTGAACCGGCGACTCTTGTTCACAAGAGAAGGCTAGGATAGCGTCGCCGGCGAGAATGAAGTGGTGGAGATCAGAATAAGATGAGAAAGTATCGTTTGGCCGATTACGATGGTGTTTGAGGTGGAGAAGAGGTGATGGAGAGAAGGAGATTTAGTGAGAACGTGGGTTTTCAATTTTGGGTGTTGATTGTTGAAACCTGAAAAAAGAAGAAGTGGGGGTAGATCGAAGAAGTGGGAGTGTCCTCGTGAGCTTAGGTCAGTTGGTGTGGACAATGCATAATATATGCAAGGTTCGAGGTTCGAACCCTGGCCACCACCAAAAATAAAAGATAGAAGAAGTAGGAATTGTGGCTGAATGTGGGTTTCCTTAATGTTTTTGGTCAATCAGTACATGTGGCGTCCACGTGTTCACTACCGTTAGCAAAATCAGTAAAAATTAACAACAGGGACCAAATACACTAACAGACAAGAACGTTGGGGACCAAAAATTTAATAAAATTTAAGTAGGGGCTAATGTTGGAAACACGCCTGTGTTATAGGAACCTGAAACATAATTAACCCTTAAAAAAATCTTTTTTTTTAAATCATTTTTTTTCATTTTTAAGTGTTTGTTTAAGATTTTTAGAAAAAATCAATTTTAAACTTGATCTTAAAACTTATGTTAAGAAAGTGATAAATGAATATAATTATATAAATCATTATTTACACTTGAATAGAAGGCAAGCGGGTAAAAAGCTGCATCGCTAGACCTTTTTGGATGACAAAACCAATCCTCGTAAACATAACACTCATGGACCTAGAAGACATGACATTGTTATGCATGGCCTTTTGAACTCTATAGAAGGTCAACAACCTCTAGTGTTAGGAAACAGAAAATGTCAAAAGAAAATGATATAAAAACATGAAGACTACATTGTTTAGTTTATATATTTTTGATGATGTTCTTTAGCTTAGTTTAGCTTAGTTTAACGTTTTGATGATTGTCTTATAGTTAGCATGTTAAAGCACCCTGGAATCTATGTGGTTTGGTCTTGTTGTTTTGTGTCATTTGAAAAAGTGTCAATAATCATTATAGATGAGTTTGAATCGACTCACCACAGTCTGAATCGATTTAATGAAGTCTCCGACTTCATGTGAATTGATTCACATCTACTTGAATCGATTCATGTATGAATCGTCTCTTTTCTGTTTGAATCGTCTCACAAAACTCTCTGACTTGTCTCGAATCGATTCATAAGAAACTTGAATCGTATCAATCTTCATCATGGGCTCACTTGAATCGATTCAAATATGTATTGAGTCGTTTCATTCTTCATGCTTCTCTGGTTTGTTTTTTTGCTGTCTGAATCAATTCATGCATCTAGTGAATCGATTCAATCTGTTAATTTTGTGCAAAAATTGAGTCTTATCACCCCGTACTATATATACATTTCCCTCCACATCACCAAAAGTATTGAATCATTTGCATATATTCTCTCTAGGTCTCAAAAACTCATTGTTCATACATTCTTCAAGATTAACACTTTTTCTTAGAATCACTTTGTTCTTCGAGTGTATAGATTCTCTAGGATGCTAGTAGGGATTGTAAGTTGGTTCTCTCAAGAAGATTGATTGGGCTTAATCAAGGCTTCAAAGGAAGTGAATAATCTCATTCCACCTCCGAAGGACTTGGGGGTCTTTCTAACCGTTCTTGAAGTCGAAGGGGGTTCGTTTGCCGGACGTAACATTGTAGACTCGAGTGAAGAGTTATAAGGAGTGCACGGGTAATTCAAGGATCCGAATATTCAAGAAACACCAAATTCAAGGGCTACTTGAAGTTTGGGGGAGTGTTTTACATAGGAGTTGAAGAATTAGGGCTTTAATTTGAAGGAACTCTTGTAAACATTGTAATCAACATTTGTTACATAGTGAATGACCTTGGTGAAAGTGTACTTCATTAAGTAGAATAGACGTAGCCCTTAGCGAGGACGAAAAATGGTGAACTACTATAAACACCGGTGTTCTCCCTCTTTCCCTATCCTTTTTACTTTTTGATATTGTTTGTGATTAATTGAATAATTGATATGTTAATTGCTAGTGGTGATCTAAGTAGACTTTTTATTGAAAATTAACCTAATTCATTGAGTTAGGTTTTACACATTTTGCTTAGATCAATTGATTGCAAGGTCTAATCAATTTTTCAATTACACTTGCATTGTGTTTTTGATTTGATAGTTTAGTAATTTTGTTTACATAAGTGTGGTTTGAAATTGTGTATTGTTTTGTACCTTGTTCAAAGTTCATTGATATTTGATTGTATAAAATGATTTGTATCGTGAATCTCTCAATTTTAAGATAAAATCTTATTCCACATGTATTTGCTTCTTGTCGACACTAAACACACACAACACAGTGATGAAAGAAAACTAAGACGATTGTGGTAAGTGTTGACGTGATTGCGCTGAAGGTAATTGAGACAAAAAGGTGTTAGCTCATGATAGAAAATATTCATAGAAATTGAATAAATTAATTATGGAGTGGAGTTTCTTTCACTCACATTTTCATTTTTTATCATCTGTTTCAGGTGACGAAGGAGTAAAGAAGCATACAATGTAAAGCTGAAGAAAAAGAAGATTTTAAGTATGTTGTACTTAAAACACATTCAAATTGATTTATTTGAGATTATCTATTGACATAAGTGCTTATTAGACTATTTAGAAGAGCTTAGTGAAGTACCTTATGACATGTTTTTCAGCTTATTTCCACAAGCTCTTCAAATATATTATGGAAACAGCTTATAGCTTATATGAAAACAGTTTGACTTTATTTTATCTTTTGTCGTAGGAATAGGAATAGCTTACAAACAAGCATTTATATGATAAGCACTTATGCAAATAAGCACTTAATATTTTTATTTTTTTTCCTTGAAAACTCGGTAGCCAGCCCAATGACCGACTAATCTTGTAGATCAATCTCACCGTCCACTCCTGGGTGGCCGATTGAAGCCAAAGAAACCTCGATATGAATTGTCAAACAAAAATTGTTGGCACCTGGGGAATTCAAACCTGATAGTGAGACCTAGAGAGGAGCACCCTCCTAGGTCCCACGGTCAAGCTTGGCGGCTTTAAGAACTTAATATTAAGTTGTTTATTCAAAGAGAGTCTTACTATCCATCAAGTACATTGAAAAACTTGCAAATTTTGCATTTTGATTAGTTGGTTATTAAGGGACACAAATCCTGATCAATATTAAGCAGCGAGTCAAATGCCTGGACTTGTTTACATAATCGGTGATTGAGTCATCCATAGGAATGTTCTTTTCTCCCATTTTGCTTACACAATTATTGACTAAAATGTACTACTGGAAAGAACTGATTGCAAAATATAGCATGTCTAGTGTTGTCAGACATAATCCATCACTGCAACAGCCATTAACACTTTGATTCATAAACTCACAAAAAAGATAGTAATAGTCCCAACAAGTAGTGAACAATGAAAACACCACCCTTATCATGTTGAAAATTCCGACTTTTCATTGTCAGAGATACACAATTGCAAACCATTGGTGCTATCTATTCTTGTTTATAGCTGACAGATGAAGAGAAACCACAAGCTCGTGAACAACCTAAACCAAAAACTGTTTCTGACATAGATCACCATGACAGCCCAATAGAACTCATTTAGAATTTTACAAGTTATTCATAACCAAATAAAAGCAACAAATTATTAACATAATAAACTTTGAATAAGGAATTTTCACTCAAATCAATGGAATACAATTGTATAGTCAAGCCATATTGTATAAATAAATCTCTCTTCCAAAGAAAGAAAAAGTTGTAACTTCAACCACACGTCAAGCCTTAAAAAACTACTACAGAAAAGAAACTAAAGCAAATAGTGAAAAACAACTGCCCAGTTGGATAACAAAAAGGGCCAAAATGTAAATATAAAAAATTATATATATATAAAAAAAAAAAAAGCAATTTTAGGTTGAAGTTAACACTTGGGAAGATCAGCTGGTGGTGGAAGTAACTTTTGATTTGGGAGTTTTCCATCCAAGACAATCCAGGCCATCTTAAGACCCCAACTTGTATGTACTTCCAAGTGACAATGCATGAACCATACCCCTGCAGACACAATTAGACATTTTTGTTAATTTATAGTTGCATGATTTGTTTTTGTTAATTTATGAAAGTGAACTAAAACATTTTTTGAAACCGAAATGACTTTTGATAGTTTGATGAATAAACTACGAACCAACCTGGATTATCTGCTAGGAATCTGATAGCAACCCATCCACCAGATGGGACACCAATTGTGTTTCTCTCGACGGGATCAACAAGATTAAAGTTTTTTGGGTCCTTATTTGAATCGTAGTTACCAAATCCTTGTCCAACAACAAAGAAGTTAAAGCCGTGCAAATGGAGAGGATGACTTTCGGCACCAAGAATGCTAGTGTCTTGCAACACAAGCTCCACACTTGTGTTGAAAGGAAGAACCGTAACCTTTGTTCCATTGCTCACCATGGTGTTGTTTGGTGGGGTGCCGGTGTAATTGAATGGATGCAAGGGACTGCTTGGGAAGTAAGGAGCGTAAACCCCTCTGGATTGTCCGGTAAAGTGGGATTGAAGAAGTGCAGTGGTTGGCATTGTGAAAGATACATTGTTCACTGATGCCGCAAACATTGTTCCATTGGGTCCTTGACAAGTTTGGTTGCTTTGACAAGGGTTAGTTCCAAGGCCTACTGTGAAGAAAAAGTGCTTATCGACTTTCTGCGGAACATTAGCCGGAAACTGGGCACTGGCAAGACTACGGAGTTTCTTGGAGAACTTTGTTGCAAAAGAAGTGTCGTTAAGTGCTGGGAGAATAGGCTTGAGTAGTGGAAGCTTTTTTAGTGAAGAAGCTGAATGGTGAGTATTAGATGGGATTTCATATTCAAGGATACCAGCAACAGTTGTGTTGTCAAAAGTTCCCTGGCCGGTAGCATATGGTCTAGCACTCATTAAGAAGGCTGCATTGGGATAGTGTGACTTGGTCTTGAGAAGAACATTAGTGGTTTGGCCAGGGGCAATAAGGATGGTGTTAGTCTCAAATGGTTTCACATAAATAGCGTCGGCTTCAACAACTTTGAGGGTGTGATTTGCAATGCTGAAGAACAACTCATCGTTCAGTGCAGCGTTGATCAAACGTAGAAGGTAAGTCTTTCCAGGCTTCGCCTTTAGCTTGAATGTATCTGTAAAGAGTTACATCTTAAAATGATGAAAACCATATTGCTGATACCGTTTCATAAAGAATTCTACATGCTTTTGTAGAAATTGGTGTCTAATCTAGTGAATGTCCACTGGGTGAGTGCCTGTTTAAGTATTTGCTCTTGTGAAAAAGTGGAATACTATATTAGAAAAATGAATTTTGATATAAAACTTTGATGTCAAATACAGCGTGCTTTGATTTTTGTGTATTTTTTAAATGTGTGTAAGTTGTAGAGAATAAAAAGTAAGAAAAAGAGATAAACACGTACAGTTTCACACACGGTGTTTGTATGTTGACGTTCAAATAACACAACTATTATATTATGAGTAGTTACGTTTAAGGCTTCATATTTTCAATTTTAGGAATTATTTGCTTCAATCTTTAAATAATTGGGGACTTCTCCTAGAAGATAAATTTATTTGCACTTGATACCTTTTTTAGAGCAGTTATACAATGGCCCTGGAAGTCCATTGATTGTGTAGGCCTCAGAAACATTTGGTCCTCCCCCAGTTTGAAGGGCTTGTGCTATGATGGCTTCAGTATCTGCATTGAACCATTCTCCTAATACCAAAATCAAAGAGTATAGTTAGCTTATGTAAATATAAAAATGGGTAGACTTAGGTTCATCATTTTTGTAACTTCATTACCAAATATCATGGGAACTTCCTTGTGGGGTTTTGCAAAAGGATATGGAACATTTTTCTTGGGAAGTATGATGAGAGGTCCATAGAGTGTTGACCTTAACCAAGATATGTGAGCATGCCAAAAGAGTGTTCCTCTTTGTCCTTTAATTGTGTAATTGTAAACATAGCTTTGACCTGTTTGGATAGGGCATTGAGTCACATATGCTGGTCCATCAGCCCATCCCGATTGAAGTTGTCGAATGCCATGCCTATTTCAAAGATAGCCAAGTTTTTCACACATTACTTTTATTCTAAGCTAAACAAATTCGATACAATTATTCTTTTTAGCGAAAGGTTGTTCTTTACCAGTGAATCGAGATGTTGTTTTGCACATTGTTAACAACTTTGATAACAAGACGGTCTCCTTCCCTAGCCATGATACGAGGTCCTGGAAACTGACCGTTCACTGTCACCATCCTCTTGCTGTGGCACAATCTAGTTACATTTTGGTACCCTATCTGCATACATAACCTCATATATGTTACAACCAGAGTAATAAAAGAAACAAAAAGAATTGTTTTGTACAATTGAAAAGCGTAATAAATATTTCATGTAGTACATTAAATTGGTAGTGTCTGGTAGTGCCGGCCAGTGCAAGCTCAAATGCGCAAAAAATGATCAATGACAAAAACAACGTTGCGATTTTAAGCGATGAAAAAATGGTAACAGCCATTTTTGCTCTTATAAGTTCTAGCTTTTATTTTGAGTTTGAACTGTGAGTTGATGGAATGTGACAAAAATGCTGGTGTATATATAGATGAATGAAAAAAAGTGGTTGTTTGATTTGATTGATAAAAATATTATGTGATTCAAAGAGAAGCAGAACTGAACATTACTGTCATTGAACAAGACTAGTAGTTAGAACAACTTTAGAGTAGTGTCAAAGACATCCAATTTAGTTTTATCTCCTTCATGTCTAAGTCAAAGTCATTAACAAAGTTCAATTGCTTATTTGCTATGATTGTTTAAGCTTCTAGCTAGTTATGATTTGTTGTTTGTTTTATATAATGTTGTGTATGCAAGAATGCATCTAATAGGAAACTGATGTAACTCTTTCAACCAATGTTCTTGTTGCCAAAGTAAGAGAGTTCTATCTAATGTGCATGTGTCACTTCAGAGATAGATATTGGTGTCATTTTAATGTTACTATTACTATTAAGTTGATAGTTTGCATGAAATGTATAGCCCAAATTCAATTGAAGCAATTTTCTTCAAGACAGAACAAGAGAAATATAAGTCTATAAGTGGTCACGTGTGCAACCGTGAAAGGAAATATAAAATGTGATAAATGTCATCCATAAGTTTTTTTAGTTGGTGATTTAGTTTGGTGTGATTGGTTACATCTTAATTTAGTAGTATATTATAAGATTGTAGAACCATCCACGGTGGTGGTATCTAAGCTCATAAGCATTGGTATCTATTAGATACCATCATCGGGGATAAATTGTTTAGTGCTTAATGGAAGGAGGCTCTCAAGTAAGCACTCCCTCCACCCGCGGGTCCCACACTTATTTAATTAATATTAAAAAATTAAAATGTAATGATAAATTTATAAATAGATGATTAATGAATCTCGTTTAAATAATTTGTATGAGATACTTAGTTTGAGGGATTATATACTTATTATGTACTACTATTAAAAAATTACAAATAAATGATGTACACGTGATATCCATTTAATTACTTAAAAAATAAATATCTCTATTGTAGATAATCTTATTGCAACGAAGCTTTAACAACAAGGTAATTCACTCTCTCCACTATGTTTTCTAATAATCATTTTTAAAAAAAATATGAGATTATTAAATTTGAAAAATAATACAAAAGCCATGTCTTATTTAACATTATTTAACATGTCTTATTTAGCACTCCTCCGACATTTTATTGGTTAAGAACTATGATTGGTTTGGCTGTATTGTTATGCATGAATAACATTAATAGTAAAACTAAGGATTATAGGTGTATATATATGATCAGTAATTCATCCATCAATTCATACTGCTGTCAACTATACTTATACTCTACGGTATGAACTCCTTCAAAAAAAACATTCTATACGGTATGGAGTATATAGATAGCTTGGTCTCAACAACCTTCTACCATGACCACAATTACTTATATTTTTTTACTTAATTGACGCAGCTGCATAAATTTACTTGAGTTAGCTTTTGTTAGACTTTTCTGGTAATGACCCTGCAAGCAATTTGGAATGTGGAAGATGTCAACCATCCTAGATGGGACATCGTAGGTAGCTGAAAAGTGGCGAGGAGATATAGCTAAGCTTCTTTTAAAGAAATCAACTACTTGGCAGTTGGCATTAGAACGAATGAAATGCCCTTTTGATTGGATAGCACTAAAAATCAACTAATTTTCGTTGTCATCATCATAAACATCAAATAATAACCCCTAAAAAAGTAAGCATAAAATAGTAAAGGTCATGATAACAATTTTGTTTATATTTCTTTTTAGAAGGATTACATACAATTTCCTTAACAAGAACAATTCTTTTCTTTTTTTTTACCAACAAAAACTCATATCATTTCATTCATCACACAATTTGGTATACAAGATGGAATCAAATCAAAGACTTGGTGACGAGCTTGTAATATTGACACCCTAGCGAAACTATGAGCGACAACATTCGTTTGTCTCCTAACAAAACTTATCTTAAAGTTTGTACATTGTTGTAAAAGTGACCTGCAGTCATCAATGATACTACCAAATTATGCCTGGTTGTTATTCTTATCATATATGCTATCAACCACTAGTTTACAATCTAGTTCTATTTGCACATTTGATAATTCTAACTGTCCAAGCCACAAAATGGCATCGCGTAATCCAACTGCTTCTGCTTCTTGAGGAGGGGGACAACCTTCATACCAAGTTGTAGCAGCCTTCACGAACCTGCCACGAGGATCTCGAATACACATACCTGTCCCAAATCGGTTTTGTGCCCTGAAGATGGCTGCATCTACGTTACACTTCAGAAATCCCGCTGCTTGTGGCTGCCATGTAGCTGTATCTTGCGGTGAATGCTGATTGTGTGCAGTAGCAAAAATTCTTACAATAATAATAATAATATTATGATATGATATTTTTAAGAGGAAGGATCAACACCTCTCAATCATACTTTGTTTAATAAACGCTATAATTAGTGATAACAAGTATGGCTTATTCGTTAAAATTGATTTATTCTACATAAAACTGATATTTTTGTCCCTCACCAAACCACATCAAAACTTTTTGTCCCACGTACAAGTTGTCTAAAATACGAAAATAGCATTTCGTCCCCCAAAATCGTATAAAACAAAAAATTATTCAATGTCATAAAAATTTATCTTGTGTTGTTCCCTCTTGTATTGTGTTGTTCTTTCTTGTACTGTTATGTACAGTATTTGTTGTTTTGCAAACCAAACACACCCTTAATTCTTCTAAACAAGGCCATATAATATTATATTATATATGCTAAACGAAAGTCTCTTTTCAACACAAGAAGTACCCATGGAAAACACAAAGAATCAAAAGTATGTTACTACCTTACAAAAGCACCAAAAATCAAAGAAACATCACCAAATAGGCTACCCGAGATACAATATAGGGTTAACCCATCAATGATCAATATCAATATCCAACTCTATTAAGCAATTTAGGCAACATTTTGGTTTTTTTGTCGAAAACAACAAGATTTTCGTTCTTTCCAAATAAGTCAAACAAAAGCTTGAAGGTGAGAAAAACACAAAACGAATGGATTGAATTGTGTTGACTTTTTCTAAAAAAGTTCTAAGTGTTTCAGGAGAGGGAGGGAGGGAGGGAGGGAGAGAGAGAGAGAGAGAGAGAGAGAGAGAGAGAGAGAGAGAGAGAGAGAGAGAGAGAGAGAGAGAGAGAGAGAGAGAG
>Ga0228710_1012392_pt1 | contig 10585 bp, 8 predicted proteins | sample MedpolnodulmetaG_FD_177995 | JGI IMG/M metagenome (GOLD analysis project Ga0228710, IMG submission 177995) | Root nodule microbial communities from Medicago polymorpha collected in Santa Monica, California, United States - pink nodules | ecosystem: Host-associated > Plants > Roots > Nodule... | reverse complement strand
TCAATCAAGTCATAATTCAATTAAGAGTCATCACCACATCATCATCATTCATTTAGCATATATGCAATCACCAACAAAATCACCATCTCTTAACATATATGCATTCACCGACAATATCACAATCAATCAACATATAATTGTCTCATATACATTAATCAACATCAACTATATAATATAGCTCAACAACTCCATACACTTTCTCACAATACAAGTAAAGGAGAAAATATAACACCTTATGATAAACATCATATTCAACACCTAACAATCATTCACCTATCTTCATTTAATCATATGAAGCTATTCACAAAAGATTTATAAGGTAATCGGTCTTAAAGATTATTTTCGACAAAGTTCGTATCATTTCTTCTATATTGCAAAACCAAATCATTTTCAAAACAAAACCAAGTTAGATTCAACAAGACATAGGTTAAATACTCTTAAACCTCTTAATTGAACTCCTAATACTTCTAGTTTTGAAGTTTGGAAACCAACCATTAGTTTTGGGTCGACTTAGAAACGGTTATGCTGAATTTTCGTAAAATTTCACCAAGACTTCCTTGGAAACCAACCATTAGTTTTGGGTCGACTTAATTGAACTCCTAATACTTCTAGTTTTGAAGTTTGGAAACCAACCATTAGTTTTGGGTCGACTTAGAAACGGTTATGCTGAATTTTCGTAAAATTTCATCAAGACTTCCTTGGAGTGTTTTCATCATAACTCAAAATCTAAAAATCATTTTCAAGTCAAATCAAAGCCACCGGAAAGCTAACACAATTATCTAAAACTTTCATGTTTACAGCAAAGGCCAATTCAAAACAGAAAAGGGCGTAAAAAATAGTAAAATATGAAGGATCTGGTTCACCAAAATCGTGTCACGATTTACGATTTTAGAAATCGCGGCGCGATTTTATGTCCAGAAACCACTGATCATTCTGCCAACAAAATCGTGTCACGGCTGCAAAAATCGCGACACAATTTTGACAGCATCAGGTCCAGAAATCAGCTTTTTAAAAAGTGCGTTTTCCACCATTTTGTGCGTAAAATTCAAACCGTTAATCCGTTTTCAATGCCGTTTTCGTCCACGTGCTCCTGACACTTAGCTCTATCATAATCAACTGAAGAAAAAAAAATCAAGTTTCAACTATCCCAAAATAATTTTCCAGAACCTCACATAAACACTCAATTTTCAAAACGGTTAACAATCGAATTTTCACACAAAACTCTCGTTTTCTCCCAAAAGACCCGACTAACACAACCACAACATGAAAACTAAAATTATACTAACTCTAACTCACCCAACAACACCAAAAACTCAGTCAACAACTTTACACATCAAAAATTCATTTTGGTCCTTCACATGACAACTCAACACAAACTTCACCAATTCAAACAACAACTTCACAAAATGGAATACCCATGGTACAAATCAACAACAACAACATATTCAATTCAACAACAACTTCAGTTAAACATGAATTCATCCCAATTCAACAACAATATCACAATTCATCAATTTGAGTATAATTCACAAAGTACCCATTTCTATGTAACATGAACATGCAAATTCATCATCAACAATTCAATTATCATCAAATTCATATACTCAAACATATCATTATAACAAGAGCACGAATTTCAACAACAAAGTTCAAAATAATCATTTATTCAAATAAGCACTTATGCATAGAATTAGAGAAGAAATTAAACTAAGAGATTATGAATGAAATCTAACCCCCTTACCTCAATAAGCAATAATCCTAGCAAAAACTTCAATTAAGCTCCTAGAATCTCTAGCTCCTCTTGGTTCTTCAAGTTTTTCTCTACAACCCTCTTCTCTTCCTCTTGCCCCTTTCTCTTGCTCTTTCTCTCTACCTCTTCTCAAAATTTTGTAAAATGATTGTGAACCCTAATTTTCTTAAAGACTAATGCTTATATAGTCTCTACACAATTGGGCTTGACCCTCTTAATGTCTTAATGGGCTCACAACACTTATAAACTAACTCTCAAAGTTTCTATCCAGTAACAGTTAAAAGTTATCGAATAATTACCGGTTCAAAACTAATTACTACTGCCAAATAGTAACTTAATAATAAAAATAATGGTTCTCACTTGAAAAGTAAAAATAACCCTCACCATGAAATTAATAATTTACCCTTACTCACAAAATGACCAAAATACCCCTGAGTCTAAAATGACTATAATACCCTTCTACACTGAAATCCACTAATCCTAACCCAAAATACACACAGAGGCAATTAATCACATATAAGTACATATAAACACATAAATAAATAACAAAATAAATCTAGCGAAAAACGGACTGTTACAGTTGTTATTGAAGAAGAAGGTGTTGAATTTCATGATCTACCTTAAGGTTGCATTGAAAACGTTCTCTCTTTCACAACACCACTATCAATTATAAAACAGAAAAATCCATAAACTAATTATAAAGGACCATCAACAACAACAACAATATCATCATCACCATTGTTTTGAATCCAATGGTGTTGGTGTTGATGAATCCAAAATTAGGATTGATATTTGGATTAGGAACTAGGGTAAATCTAATTATGCAAATAAGGAACATAAACATCCAAACCATAAAGGAAGATGAGAATTAGAAGAAAGATGAAGGTGGAGTGATGAGAATAGGTGGTGGTGAAACCATTGTTTGGGGTTTCGTGAATTTGGGAATTGAGAATTTGAAGGAAGATGAAGGTGGAGTGATGGAGAAACCATTGGTTGGGAATTTTCGCGAATTCCTGAAAAAATATGAAGATGATGATGGTGTTGATGAATATGATGTTGATGATGATGGAGAAGAGTGGGGATGAAGATGAAGAAAGAGAGAATTAAGTAGTTATTGTTGACTCACCGTAACATAAAATAGACCTGCGTAATCCAATAGTCATCCTTTTAAAAAAAAGATCAAACGATTTAAATTAAAAATTTAATAGGATATATGGTGGACCAACATTATTTGTATTCCACTTTAGACATTTAAAGTTAAAGTTAACGGTCAATGACTTTTTTGAATAACAAAGCAAAAGTTGAAGGACCAAAATGTTGATTTTAAGAGTTATGAGACCAAAATGAAAACTGGAAATTAGCCGAGGAACCATTGGACCAATTTAGTCATAAAGAAACAATGTGAAATTGCAGCCATAAGAATAGTGACAATGTGAAATAGAGAGGCTAAACACGTGATCTTTTAAAGAGGAATCTTTTCAACACTTTTTCTAACACTTACTATTTTATTGGATGAAATTAATGTATGTCTCACCATTTAAGTGAAAAATGTATGAGACTCACCTTGATTTAAACCAAAAAAGAAGTGAGTATTTGAGAGAGTTGAAAAAAGAGTGTTGCCCGAATGATCATCTTCTAAATGAAAATAAAAAGATAGAAGAAGAAGAAGTTCGAAAAAGAAAGCACACGAGATTAGAAGCAAGCACACTGCATCACACGAAAGCAGCTGCACGCTTTACTATCTGGAACAGAACAACTTTTACCGAAACACATTCTTTTCCACGCACCTTCTTCTTCTTTTTATCTCTTTCTTACTTACACAACTCAGATAGACTCATGAATATCTCGCTCTTCTATTCTATCTCGTGACTCTTTCTCTTTCTCTTTCTCTTTCTCTTTCTCTCCATCATAATCTCTATTCTTCCATTCCATTCCATTCCACATGATTTTTATTTCTCACCACCATGCGTTCTCCTCAGCCACTTCACAACGGCGTCGCCGATAACAACCGTTCACCTTCCGCCCCTCGTTTCCACTCCACTGTCGCTGAACATAAACTCCGTCGTTTCAATTCACTCATCCTCGTCTTCCGTCTCACCTCTTTTTCATTCTCCCTTGCTTCCTCTATCTTCATGCTCACCACTTCTCGCACCGATGATTCTCCTCACTGGTACCACTTCGATACCTTCAGGTAATTCTCTCTTTCTTTCTTCACTCAATTTTTAACAAAATTTATTTACCTAACAAATTGAAATTCAGATTCGTTGTTGCTGCAAATGCGATTGTTGCTACATATTCTCTATTCGAAATGTGTGCTTCGGTTTGGGAAATTTCAAGAGGAGCAACACTTTTCCCTGAAGCGTTGCAAGTTTGGTTTGATTTTGGCCACGACCAGGTCAGTAACATACTCCACAGTTTTCTATCTAATAATTCTCTCTTATATGCGTTGTGACGGTGACGGTGGTGCAGGTGTTCGCGTATCTGCTATTATCGGCGAGTGCGGCGGGAACATCGATGGCGAGGACGTTAAAGGATATGGACACGTGTACGGTGAGCAATTCGTTCTGCGTGCAAACGGACATAGCAATAGCGTTAGGATACGCGGCGTTTCTGTTTCTAGGGTTTACGTCGTTGTTATCTGGATTCAGACTCGTTTGTTTCATATTAAACGGTTCTCGTTTTCATCTCTGAATCTTTTCCGATGATTTTTGCGTGGAAACGACGTCGTAGAGGAATGCCGGAGGGGAATATTTGGGTGGGGTCAGGACCAGTGTTTTATTGGTACTCTCAATAGGATGTGATTTGATCTGAGTTGGGTCCACATGATTGGTAGATGAAGAGAAAACTATGAGTTGAAAATATGCGCGTGACTTTGATTTTTGTAGCTAAAGTATTTGTACCACATCTGTTCTATTCCAATAATTCTATTCATTTTTCCACTTAATTTCATATGCTGGTTAGATTTTATTTTCCAAATTAAGTATACATCACCTCAATTATTATCTATAAAGTTCTAACTCAGCTGATAAGAAAATATTAAAATAGAACTTGTGTGAGATTGCTAACTAAACTGCTTATCAAAATCAGTGTATACACTGAGTTAGATTTTTGCCACTTATCTATATCACTCGTGTTTATTTCTCTCATGAATAGTTAGTAAATGAAGCTTGTTATAGGGTACATATTAAAGATTTTACAAACAAAAAATATTTATTGATAAATATTAATTTTCAAATTTTTAAAAAATAAATTAACATAATTTTCAATATAGAATTTTCACCGTAAGTTCTTTAACATATATTTTAGAGCGCATTAACATGTGTTTTAGAGAACATGTTAGCATTCTCAATAAATAATTTTAGACTCAAATCAGTGACTCGTTTTCCTTTACGAATTTTGTTCATACTCTGGTCTCCACCTCCCTACGATTTGCTTGTTACATCAATGGGAGAACTTGAATGATGGTTGATGCAACTATCAACGACGAAGACCTTTTAATGCGGGTGACTCGTGGCTAAGTTATGAGGGTGGTGTTTCAAGGTGCATATTTCTAGTACGGGAAGAAAGAATTATATGACGACGACTCAATGTGTTTTGCAAGTTTGCCGATGTTCATAGTTATTGTGCAGACAACCACATCACATCTGAGCGGTCATTCATTACCCGTACTCGACAGATCTTTCCTTTCAAACATTGGATCCCTGTCACAAGCAACAGAGCCATTAGCGATGGCGTCGCTAAAAACTTGAACAACCAAAAAACCTAATTGCAGAGAAAGAGATGACCAATATGAGCCTTGAATAGTCAGAAGAGGAGCTTTGTGAGTTGGTTTCATCAATGTGTGAAAAGAGAGTGATGAAGACGTGAGTGTGGATGGTTTTCATTTATTTTTTTCGATTCAATTATTTAAAAAAAAATACTAAAATATAACATGGCAAAATGGTTGGTTTTAATTGGATGTCTTTCTAAACATACATTACATTGTACGTGTATACTCTTTATTCTCATAGATAAACATTGAATCAAGTTGATCTATCTACACCAGATTTGTAATTATGCATCAACTTTTTATCGACGAAAATCGATATGACTTAATGTTGACTGACTCGCTTCTTACTGTATTTTTAATGGGTTAAAATAGATTAATGAGTTAACATAGCTGCAAAATTGAACAAGTTGGTTCAATGGGTCCAACCCATACAACACTCCAAAGTGCACCATGATCTAAGCTGGTTTGAAATTTACCAGTGCTCTTGACATTAGACCCCGCGGAAATTTGCACATCAAAACTTAACTTTCAAAATCATTGACCATTTGGCCATGATCACTCAATGTGACATTTACCAAAAGAAAAAATAAAAACCATGGAAGCAAAAAAATAAGTATGATGAAAAAGAAAGGGATCCATTTCCCTACTTAATTAGGATGTCCATCTAATATTTATTGTGCATTTTTTAAATCATGTTCTTCCAAGCTTCACGGCAAAAATCATGTTTATTGTGCATTTTCTAAATCATGTCAATCCAAGCAAAAACCATCGAAATTATACTGCAAATTACTAGGGAGTCCCATAAAAACCACATGTTTCTTTCACACCATAACAGTGATCTTGATTACATTAATCGTTAGTTTCAAGTTAAAAGCAGGTTTGAGATTGTATAATGCACTCTTCACAGCATGATTACAGGCTTTGTTATAATCTCCTTCACAATGGGAATGTTGGTAGCATATCAGTGACTTTTTCATGCTAACATTTCTAGAAACTCACTATCAGGACCATCACTGTCCCAAAAAGACAAGAAAACCTCAACATCATCATGTCCACATTCCAAAATAATGTATGTCTGTTAGATTATAGACACCAGTCAAGGCAAACAGGGAAAAATATGTTTCTCAATACACTTTATCAAAGTTTTATGCTTTCATAGACTCCCGTTTCAGACCTCTTCAAAGCTAAACCAAGAGATTGAGAGTCTTTAATGCATTTATGCAGTGTTCATCCCACTGAGATTCAGATTCCCTACCGCCAAGGAATCCTAAATTCACACGGTCAAGTAAATCTACGTTATAGAAAAAAATCCAATGGCTGACAGTTAAAATAGGATTTTGAGATCTAGACAATTTAATTTTTTTTCAAGGGTTTAAAACACCCCTGCAGTAACTACTCTCCGTAATTAGTATACACCAAGTGATTGGGGGGTTCACGGTGGTTGGTGATGATCCTTCATCATTGTGAAAGGTGTGCATGCAAAGACACCTTAGTTTTGAGGAGATTTCTCTGAATGAGAGTGAATACATTGTGTTTTTGGGTGTCACGTCCTATTTATAGACCCTCGGATATGGATATGTCAGTTTTTTCTGTGACGTGATGGACATGTGATTGTTGGATCAAATGAAGGACACGACTTTTCACTTGTTCATGTAGAACGCAATGACGTGTGGACACCTTATTGAGCGTTAGTAACAGTAGTGGACTTTAGGTCCAAAGGATTGGGGTTTGGTTTGGTCTGGTATAGTATCCCCTAAAGTCGTTGGTTTGTGGCTCGAGATGAGAAGTTTGTAGTCTTAAGATCTACGGGTGACCTTTACGTTGTTTTCAGATGATAGGGAGTGTGAAGCGTTTTGATTCGGATGTAGTTTTGTATGTAGCACAAGATGTGATATGTTGTTTCATTAATGCTTTAAATTCTGCATGTAATCACTGTCCTCGCAAAATCCCTTCTTAGTAGATGTTTGAATGATAACAAATGTAATTGTATAAAGATCATATTGGTTTTGATATGTAATCATTGTCCTCACAAAATCCCTTCTTAGTACATGACATTCTCACAAAATCCCTTCTTACTAGATGACACTATCATATATGAATCATGGGTTGAGACAATTCAAGAAGAGTTATCTTAGTTTTCCAAGAATCAAGTTTGGAATATTTTCTATAATAGACTGACCCACCATGAGAATACTGCGTAATATGTTATGAATGTGTTATAAGTTATTCTCATATTGATAATGATATATACCACTCGTAGACCGGAAACTACTATGATCCTAAGATCTGGACTCAAGTGTTTTATTGTCATTAAAATGTTGTATGTAAAAAGATAACTATAAAGCATAATATTGGGTACTTGATGAATCGTGTTGATTGCTAAGAGACATGAGTGACTTAGATGATATTTGCCCCTCCTGCATAATAGGAAATGATTTTAGGTATATCGATATAATATAGTTGTAATACCCAAGGCTGACGAGGACGGGGAGTGGTCGCTGGTGCACAAGGCATGACAATGAGCGGCTCCCCACAACTTCTAGACAAACTGAATCACATCAGAATGAGAGAGATCCTGATGCCGTGTAGGTTTGGGACTGCATGGTTGAAGGAAGGCTTATAAGAATTGTTTGGTACTACATATATAAACAAGATGCATCTTCTTTTCGGTAGCTCATTCCATAAGAATTCCACAGTTAAGCGTATTTGACTTGGAGCCATTTTGGGATGGGTGACATTCTGTGAAGTTTCTCATAAAGCGTGTTACTGAGGGCAAAACACGCTGAATAGACTCGTGTTGATTTGTGGGGTCAGACGGCAATCCTAAAAGCAATATGGGATGTTACAAAATGCATTGACATGCCAATCTAAGTTAATATGAGATATTTGACTTATTCATTACTCAATATATTTCATAATCAAAAAATATAAATATTGAACTATATAAGAGTGACACAATCTATACTTTGTGTTCAATATAAATATAAGGGCAAGGAGATAATATACACATGATAGTTTTTTTTACAAACTATACACATGATAGTTATCGTGAAAAAGTTTTGCCAGATCAAATGACATTCTCGTCACTTGAACGGCAATGACGTATTTTTATATGTATGTTGATGTTTATAGTATTATATGATTTAATATCATTACTAATGTTACGAGAACATATGATGTCACGCACGAATGACAGATAGGTGAAAGAAAATAAATAAAACATTTATAAATTAACAACAAAAATATGATTCCTTAAAAAATACAAAGATATGATATTGAAATAATTTTGAAAGATATATTTTATTTAAATTGGATTTAAATAAAATCAAATATATGGTTTTGAAATTGTTTGGAAAGACATATTTTAGATTCAAATAATATCAAAGATATGATCTTAAAATTGTTTTAGATTCAAATAAAATCAAAGATGTGATTCTGAAATTGTTTTAAAAAGGTATATTTTGGGGTGGATTCTAGGGTGAGGGATCAATTAAGTCCCTCATCGGTGGACCACGAAGGAATTACCGTTGGATTTAATGAATGGATCCGGCAAGACGTGGGACAAAATTGTGTGTAAACAAATGTAAATGTTCTCAATATTATTTTTAGCAAATCGGATCCATTCATTAAATCCAACGGTAATTCCTTCGTGGTCCACCGGTGAGGGACTTAATTGATCCCTCACCCTATAATCCACCATATTTTGGATTCAAATAAAATCAAAGATATAATTTTGAAATTGTTTTAAAATATATATTTTGGATTTAAATAAAATCAAATATATGGGTTTGAAATTCTTTAAGAAAAATATATTTTATTTAAAAATATATGAGTTGTGCATAAGGGAGTCTATAAATAGAACTCACATGTGTTGAATATCATACAACTTTTACAAAATCCTTCCTAACTAAAAAGAAACCCTAGTCTCTTTGAAGGTCTGATTGACTTTGTAGCACTAGTCACTTGAGAAGGTTTGTTCGTGTGGTTTGAGTAGAGACATCGATACTTTACTTTACTGGTGATCGAAAGCGTTTCAACAAACAAAGTGTTTCATCAACACAATTTCTACACTTCAAAAGGTAACGTTCATATCACTAATTCATGACAAATTTGTATTGATCTTGGAAAAATAAATTTTAATTATTCGCTTCAGTGGTATAAAAGCCAATTACCAATCGAATCAAATTAGTTTGTTCATACCTTCAATGGTATTTGAATCAATTATGATATCATGAATTAGATTGGTTTATTTACTGTGTTTTAATTTGTGATTTAATTTGACTAAACATGTCGAATAAATTAAATAAGAGAAATGTTAACTTATGTCTTTGAGATATAAGTTAAGAAGGCAAATGTAAAAAAAATTTCTTGGAATTTATGCATTTAATGTCTTAAAAGTTACAAAAGTTATATTTTTAATATAAAATTTATTTTAAATTTCCATTTTAAGTTGGCACAAGTTAACATGACCATTAAATAATGAAGAGAAATTATAATTCACATCATGATTGTATATTTAGATGTTTGATGTTGTTTGAGCTTCTTGACCGTAACCCCTAGCTTTTATTTAGTTAAAAATAACAATATTTTAGTTTGAACATTATTTTGCTATAAATTTTACGTTAGAAATCTAGTCTTTTTTTAAAAAAAATTAAATCTTGAAAACGTATAAAATAAATTCATGTTAATATTTACAATATAATACAATAGTAAGATGTCAATCGATGTTTCTATGCTAGGATATATTTATTTTATAAAAAAAAATGGAGGAAGAAAAAAAAATTGAGAGAAGGAAGAATTTTTTTTATTAATAATTAAAAGTGACACTTTCTTTTGAAGGATAAAGGGACACTAATGACTATATATATTTTTTTTTTTTGAGGAATGACACTAATGACTATATTATAACTTTCTCGTGTGAAATTTAAATTATGTTCCTTGAGATAGCAGAGTCAAGCTCTAATCAACCAACTAACAAAGTTTAATGTTTCCCATAAAAAAATGTGAATGCTTAAACAGTAAGCGAAAACTACTTTTTTTTTTTTTTTTTTTTGAATTTGTTAATT
>Ga0228710_1012388_pt1 | contig 10589 bp, 10 predicted proteins | sample MedpolnodulmetaG_FD_177995 | JGI IMG/M metagenome (GOLD analysis project Ga0228710, IMG submission 177995) | Root nodule microbial communities from Medicago polymorpha collected in Santa Monica, California, United States - pink nodules | ecosystem: Host-associated > Plants > Roots > Nodule... | reverse complement strand
CCGATCTCATTCGGTACGGCCTATCACTGCGTAATCACCAAGGGGCAGTTGCAGGCGGAAGAGACGGTGCTGATCCAAGCGGCCGCGGGTGGTGTCGGACTTGCAGCGGTTCAGCTAGCACGGCAAGCCCGGGCGGAGGTGATCGCCGTAGCCAGCGGCGATGAAAGGCAGGCGCGCCTCCTCGCGCTCGGTGCGACACATCTCATCGACCGCCACAACCAGGATGTGGTTGAAGAGGTTCGGCGGCTGACGGGTGGCAAGGGTGCGGATCTCGTCATCGATCCGGTCGGCTCGACCGTGCAGAGTTCGCTGTTGGCGCTCGCTCCCGAAGGACGCTTGGTTTTCGTCGGCAATGCAGGCGGAGGCGGTTTAGCCGTCGAACTATGGCAACCGATGCAGAATAACCAAACGCTGCACGGCGTCTTCATGGGAGCCCTGTTCGAAAGGCCTGGGGTACACGAAACGGTCGACGCCCTCCTGAAAGCCGCGACCGACCGGCGCCTGGAGGTCGTTATTGATCGGACGTTCTCACTCAAGGACGCAGCCTCGGCGCATGAGCATGCAGAGACGGCAAAGCCTCTGGGGCGGGTCGTAATGAAGGTCTGAAGTCCCGAGTATGAGAAATTCAAGTTCGATAGGTAGTCCGACTGGCTGGCGAGCGGCTTAACTCGCCTGGGCGCGCGCTGATCACCCGAACACTTCCATGACGTGGAGCAAGTCGGTGTACTCTCTCACCTTTGCGACCTTGCCGTCCCTGATGGTGAACAGGAACGCGTACTCGTTTTCGTAAACTTTCCCGGTTTTCGTTATAGCGTGTGAACGAGTTTCGGCTGCGACGATGTCGCCTTCGCCGATGATGCTGACGATCCGCATGTCGAGGCCGTCGGTATAGGCTGAAAGCATGTTACGGAACATTTTTGCGGCCTCCTCTTTTGTTTTCGTGCCCGATGACGGAAAGAGGTGCGGCTTGCCGTTAACCCACCAGGTCGCATCGTCTGTCATCCCATCAATCAGACCTTCGGCATTGGATTTCCTGAAGTGGTCACAGAACTCGCGCACAACGCGCTTGTTGTCTTCAACGCTCATTTCGTTTCACAATCTTAGTTGGAGCTGATTTCTGAGTGTAAGCAAAAGGCCGGCCGGCGGCGGGAATTGCGGCAAGGCCGGATTTTTGACTGCGGGATAAGATTTCCCCATATGGGTATCGAGGTTTGTCAAAGCCCAAACTGATGCTTACCGCCGCGCCATCCCGAGGTTTGAAGGAACTTTTCCCAAGACAGTGTTTCCGGGTCCAAGCGCCGGCTCCATTCCAAATCGTGTTCCTTGCCAAAGTAACCATATTCTACGGCATATTCGACCATTCCGATCAGCTCCTGCACGAGGAGATCGTTGGCACCGAAACCAGGAAAGTAATGCAGGAGTTCCTCACGCTTGAAGGCGCTGCGGTATTTGGCCCTGATGCCCGTTACTCGCTGAAAGGTTTCAACCATTTCGCGAGGCGAAATGATGTCACCCACGATCGGAAGTGTCTTACCCTTGAACGTGTCCGGGTCAGACAATACAGCGAGCACAGCTGGTCCCGTCGCCGTCGTCGGATCGACAAAGGGTGCACGGCAGTCTTCCGGGAGGTAGATTGGCATGAGGAGCGTGTCCCCCTCCATCTGGGGAACGTAATACTCGAGGAGGTTCGTGTAGAAGAATGCAAGCGATACGAACGAATGCGTAACAGGCAAAGTGCGAATGTAGTCAGCAACCAGCGCCTTGTCGGTGAAGTGCGGCGTAAATTTTCTACCTGCGGTAATTCTGTCGACATTCTCCAGAGTGGAAAAAACAATGTGGCCTACGCCGGCCTCGACTGCCGCATCGGCAAGCTGTTTGCCAAGCGCAAGTTCGACATTGTCTTGCGGTACGAGCTGGGGGGTCATCAGATATGCACCGTCGGCACCCTGAAATGCCGCAACAAGTTCCTTCTGATGACCGAGATCGAGGGGCGCAACGACAATTTCCGCCCCCAGATCCGCCAGACTACGGGCTGCCGCTGAAGCAGGGTTTCTGGTCAGAGCGCGGACCCGATATTGATTGCTTTTGAGGAGCGTCATCGTAACGCTGCGGCCCTGTTTGCTGGTTGCGCCGACAACCGAAATAAGCGGCTTTTGTTCTTGAGGCATCAGAAATCAGTCCCTTTTGTAGGTTCAGTCACTGGGAACAGGCACGCTGATTTTGGCGCATCCGTCTTTCCATGCGGGCTACATAAGGGTAAGCTGCTTTCTTGATAAGTACGTACAAAGAGCGCTTGTAGTATCATGAATGATAGTACCCCAAAGACACGAGCACGTCGTGCAGCAACGAAAACGGGTTGCGCTGTTGAGGCGACAATTTCGGTAATCGGTGGCATCTGGAAGCCTGTCATTTTGTTTCATTTGCTCGATGGCAAGTTGCGATTTAACGCGATCTGTCGTCTCACTCCTGCAGCGACGCCGCGGATGATTACGCTTCAATTGAGGGAGTTAGAGGCCGACGGCATCATCAGCCGGACAATTTATCCCGAAGTGCCGCCCAAGGTGGAGTACGAACTGACGGAACTCGGATTCTCATTGGAGCCATTACTGCTTGCGATGTGCGGATGGGGCGAGAGGCTTCAGGAGTCGCATGGCATTACCTGCGACACGGGAAAATGCAGACCTCGATCCCCGAAACAGGTTTTGGAGGCTGGGCCTGATCGCTGGACTTCGGTGACAGATGAGCCACCTCTCATTGAGGCGCCGTAATTTGCGGGCCTGCTACGGCGCGTTCACGCCCACATGCTGGTGCCGGCGCCTGTAAGCGTCACCAGTCTCTGGTCTTGAGGGGATGTGAACCGCCGACCCGTTCGCACCGGCGCGATAGCAACGATATGAAGCTGCAGTACATCATAAGAATCGTACAACTTCCAGTACCATACCCGGTCGTAGGCTATGAAGGTCGCGTTCACCTGTCTCTGGAAAATTGCTGCCTGCCTTTTGACCGAATGAACCGTCGCCTAGATCGACAGCTCGTCCGCTGTCCAGTCGCTGAATAGCCCTCGGTCCCAGGGCGGATCGCCACGGAATTTGTCAACCAGAAAGTCGATAAATGCGCGAGCGCGCGCGCTTTGATGGCGCGTTGACGGATGTACCGCGTACATCGCGATCGGCGGTCGCATGTGTTTTGCGAGAACGATCGAAAGCGCTCCGCTCCGAACAGCGTCGTGCACGATAAAGGTGGGCAGCATAGCCACTCCAAGACCCGCAATGGCCGCTTCCCGGACCGCATCCCCGTTCGCGAAGTCGAGCCGTGTATTCACAGACGGAACCACATCATTAGCGAATTTCCAATAGGATGCTTCCTCACGGTTAGAGTAGACGACTCCAGGAAACCGGGATAGGTCGTCAGGTTTCTGCGGCGTTCCAAGATGCTCAAGCAGCGCCGGGCTGGCGACGCACGCGTGACGAACGGTCACAAGCCGGCGAGCAATCAGTGACGAATCCGGTAACTGCGCTATACGGATTGCAAGATCAAAACCATCCCGAACCAAGTCGACCATTCGGTCGTCAGTATCGATCGACAGCGAGACATCAGGATGGCGTTCCAGAAATTGTCCTACCGCCGGGGCCAGGCAGTGCACTGCAAATGATACCGGTGCGGCGACACGGATGCTCCCTTTCAGTTCACCGCTCGCGCTGGATGCAGCTTCCTCTGCTTCTTCGAGCGCCGCTAAAAGCGCCACTGCCCGTTCGTGCAACGCTCGGCCTGAGTCGGTGAGTTGGATCCGGCGTGTCGTACGATCGAACAACCTTGCCCCTAGCCTGTCTTCAAGGTCGCGGATCCGTCGGCTAACCGCTGATTTCGCTATGCCGAGGCGCTTCGCCCCTGCACTAAACCCGCCTTCTGAGACAACCGTAACCAACGCCTGCAAGGCTTCAAACCGATCGGACATGGTCTCATTGTGAGCCCAAAATGCCGTCTCATCAAGTTCTCGTTTGGAGAACAAATTGTGCTTGGAAGAGTAGCTTTTCGAGAACACAGAAAGGGGTAATCTGGCCGAAGTTCTAGCGATGGAAGTGAGTACGATGGCAGACAAGACCGACCGGCTGATCAGTGCGTCCGCATTCGTTCTCCGGGACTAGCTATAGCAAACTCTCTTACCGTGACCCGCGCTTCCATAGCTTGCGGTTCAGTCGTCCATCTCGAACTGAATTCTCAACCGACCAAGAAAGAAACTATCCATGACGAGCGAAACAATCCGCAATCCCCTGACCGATCATCTCCTCACGCCAGAGAATTCGGCTCTCCTCATCATCGATTACCAGCCTGTCCAGGTCTCGTCGATCCGATCAATGGACCGTGATGAACTCGTCTTCAACATCACGGCGTCGCGAAGGCAGCGGTAAATTATGGTGTGCCTGTCATTCATTCAACTGTGAACGTTGCCACGGGCCTAAACAAGCCGCCGATCCAGCAGCTGCAGGATGTCCTCGGCGACCTCCAGGTTTACGACCGGACCACCGTCAATGCTTGGGAAGACGTCGAATTCAACCAAGCAGTCAAGGCACTCGGGCGTCGAAAGCTTATCATCACCGCACTTTGGACAGAAGTGTGCTTGGCTTTCCCCGCTCTTGATGCCCTGCGGGAAGGCTATGAGGTCTACGTTCCTGTTGACGCGGTAGGCGGAACGTCGGTCGCTGCCCACGAGGCTGGCCTACGTCGGATCGAGCAAGCTGGCGGCAATATGACCAGCCGCGTCCAGTTGTACTGCGAATTTCAGCGGGATTGGGCTCGCAAAGCAACCGTCCCAGGTTTCATGGACGTCTTCGAAAGCTTCGATGGGTTCAACCCTGAAAAAGCGGCAGCTATCGCTTCGGCCTAAGGCCAGTTGAAACGTCTTGTGGGCAGATAAGGCTCGATATCAGCCGACCAGTACTGCTTGGCAATGTTCTGGCTGTTGCGGATCACATGGTAGGCGATCTTCGGATCGCCTCCTTCGAATGTGTCGGGATCGGCGCCGCACATCAGGCAATACATCCTCTGATGAATGACGCTGGCGAAATATTCCAGCGCTGGCGCCGAGCCCTCCTCTCCCATGGCTTTCAATTCCGCCGCGGTCTGCGCCGTGGCGGCCTCCAGCGACAAGGCGACTGCATCGGCGAGCGTCTTGTCCGCCCTCATGATGATCTCCGAGATCCGTCGCTCTGTCGGCGTGGGTACCGGGCAGTTCTCTGTCACATGTCACTCCGTGATCGATTGATGGTCGGGCTCTGCCGCCCCCTGTTCCCTTGTCCGGGTCAGAAGCGACACATAGTCCTTCGCGCTGCTGATAAAGAGCGCATCCGTTTCCGAAACGATCCGGAGCTTTGCGGCTCGTGCATCGATCGCCGCCTCCAGTCGCTCGACGAATTGCGGGTCAGATAGCCGCGCCTGATCCGCCAGGGCCTGCACGACTAGCGTCATCGCATAATGTTGCGCGGAGCGGATAAGCTCGCGACGCTCGCTTCTGTCTGTCGAGATCCTCGCTCCGCTCCCTCTTTCTCCGCATAGTCTCGCGGTCTTCGCCTTCCCTTTCCCAGTGGCGCGCCACGTTGCGCCCCGCATAGAGGATCTTCCAGGCGATCTCCGGATCTCCACCCGCCGCAGTCGCGGGGTCGGCACCGCAGAGTCGCAGAAACAGATGGCGCATGACGCCATCGGCGAAATAGTCCTGCCGGGAGCTGGTGTCATCGGCACCCCGAAGATGATGCCCCGCACTCCGTGCCGCATTTTCGATTGCATCGTGGACAGCCGCCATCAGGATCCTGTCCGCATCCCGCAGCGGATTGCTTTCGTCAGCCATATCATCCTCCCTTGCCGCCGACCGCTTCATTTGCGGAGCACGTCCTGCCACTCTGGATGCCGATCGATCTGAGCTTTCGCAAAGGGGCACAGGGGAATGATCGAGACCCCGTCGCGCCGTGCATCCTCGATCGCCTGACGAACAAGACGTTCCCCGACCTTTCGGCCCCGCAAGGCGGCAGGCACATCCGTATGGTCGATGATGATGAGTTGCGCTCCGGCGCGGCTATAGGTCATCTCCGCTTCGACGCCGTCGATGACGAGGCGGTAGCGACCCTTGGAAGCACCATCCTCCCGCTCGACCTCGCCGGCAACCGCCGATGGCGCAGCCTGCGACGGCCTGGCCTTCAGCGCGCGCACCTTGCCGCGCTCGCCATAGCTGCATTCGAGCAGATCCCTGTCCCAGCCACCCAGCTCGGCGGCCGCCTCATAGGTCGAGACCAGGAAGGAGAGAAGCGCTGCATCCGGATCGCTTGCCGTCTGCACCGCCTCATAGGGCAGGATGAACTCCGACAGACCCTCATGCCAGAAAGCTGCATCCGGCTTGACGGACGCCGCCCGGAAGCCACCCGGCGCGGGATAGGCATAGGCGTAGAAGGCCGGATAGTCTATGCCGCCGCCGCCCGGCCAGAAGCCCGCCGAAGATACTTCGTGATCATAGGCTTCCTGCGCCACATCATCCGGCAGGGCCGGAACACCGCCGGGATGAATGGGCGCGGGACGACCGGAGAACCGTGTGACGGCCAGGTCGAAACTCCCCCAGAAGAGGTGCACCGGACTGGACTTGCCGAGAAAGGATGTCCGAAACGTCTTGAAGACACCGTCAATGGCCATCAGGGCCTGATGAAATCTCCGGACGGCCTCACGGTCGTAAGGCCGGTCCCGATGATCCTCCTCGAAGGGCACCGGATCCGCCACCTCATTCGGCTGACCGTGGAATTCCGGTGTTCCACCGAACTCCGAAATCAGTCGAATGAAGGCCGCATGGAACTCCGCAACCGTCATGTCGCGCAGAGCGAACGAGGCCTTGCGCCCGTCGCCACTCGTGCCCGAGACGCGGTGATCGTGAAAATCGAACGCGATCTCGATGCCGCGGCCGTCAGGGATGAGCGAGGATGTCAGACCGGACGGCGTGACATAGAAAGTCGCGTTCCATGAATGGTTGAGCCAGGGGGTATGGGCCAGTCGATATTTGCCGACCACTTGCAGGTAAAGATGCAAGGCCGAGCACGTTTCACGCCAGCCGAGATAATCGAGGGTAGGCCATTTGCTGCTCATGGGATATCCAATCTTAGAAAGAGGGCGAATGGATGACGGCCTGGGCGAACCGGTCGCGCTTGCCGGACGCGGTTGCGCCCGGACCCTCAGTCCGGAAGCGGGATGTGCTCGTCGCGGTCATCGGTCGGCAGATCGAAGCGACCCTTGCCCCAATTCTCTGCCCGCCATTCCGCCTTAGCCGCTTCGATGCGCTCCTTGGATGACGCAACGAAATTCCACCAGACATAACGCGGGCCGGAAAGCGTCGCACCGCCGAGGATCATCAGACGCGCGCCGCGCTCGCCTGCCGCGACGGTGATCTTGTCGCCCGGACGGAACACCATCATCTGCGGCGCTTCGAAGCTTTGATCGGCGATCGAGATCGATCCTTCGACGATATAGATGCCCCGATCCTCGTGGTTGTCCGGCATCGGGAAGAGCGATCCGCTCTCCAGTGTCACATCGGCATAGAACGTCTCGGAGAACATGGTGGCCGGCGCTACCTCGCCATAGGCATTGCCGAGGATCAGCCGCACAGTGGTTCCGCCGTCCTCGATGACCGGCAGGGACGCCTTGCCGTGGTGCTCGAAGCTCGGATCGACATCCTCGTGGCTGTCTGGCAGGGCGAGCCAGGTCTGGATCCCGAAGAGGCTGTTCGGGCCGGTGCGCGCAGTGGCCGTCGTGCGCTCCGAATGCGACACGCCGCGGCCCGCGACCATCCAGTTCAGCTCGCCGGGCCGGATCACCTGATTGGCGCCGGTGCTGTCGCGGTGATGAAAATCGCCGCGATAGAGATAGGTGACCGTTCCAAGGCCGATATGCGGATGCGGCCGGACATCGATCCCCTGCCCCGTGAGCAGTTCGGCCGGTCCGGCCTGATCGAAGAAGATGAACGGACCGACCATCTGGCGCTTCGGCGCCGGCAAGGCACGGCGCACGTCGAAACCGCCGATATCGCGCGCACGGGGAATGATCAGGGTTTCAATTGCATCACTGCTGACCTCATCGGGACAGCCTGGTTCGATTGCCGGGTTCCAACTCATGTCTGGTCGCCTTTCCTTGTTTGCCAGTCGCGGATTTTGCACGCGGCGCCCTGCTTGCTGCTCGTGTCCCGGAACTCGCCATGCAGCCGATGCCGGGGTGATGATGGTCTCGAGATCCGGCGCCGGGCTGTTTGCCTCCCTGCAGGACCTCTTCGGGCTCAAGCTCTCGTTTGATGGGCTCTGTCACCGCTGAGCGGTTCGGGAATGGGCCGGACATGCAGATGGCCCGCACCCGACATCGCATCGCCCTGCACATGTTCGGACAGGCGCTCATAGTCGCGGCGGCGGACGTCTTCGGCCGCTTCCTCGACCTCTATCTCGGCAAAGCCGAGCGCACGCAGGCCGGCCGCGCCCATCTGGTAGGCGGATTCAACGGTTTCGCGGATCTCGAAATCCACGCCGGCGCGAATCAGTTCGACGGCGTGACCGCGATCGTAGCTGCGCACCAGGATCTTGGCCTGGGGGAATTCGTGCTGTGCCAGCTCCACGATATGGAGGGCAGCCTTGGGGTCATTGATGCAGACGATCAGCGCATCGGCCGTACCGGCGCCGGAATGGTGCAGCGTATCGAGGCGTGTGCCGTCGCCGAAGAAGACCTTGAAACCGAAACGCCCTGCTTCACGGATCCGGTCGGGGTTGGAATCGATGACCGACAGGTGGACGCCCTTTGCCAGGAGGAGTTGCGAGGCGATCTGTCCAAAGCGGCCAAAGCCGATGATAAGCACCCGGCCGCTCAGATTTTGCGCGGCTTCCGCACCATGCATCTGCGGTGCGCTGCGCAGGAAACGGTCCGCCGCAATCATCAGGAGCGGTGTCAGCGCCATGGAGAAAATCACCACCGTCGTGAAGACGGCATTCGCACGCGCATCGATGACGCCGCCCGTCGCCGCTGCCGCGTAAAGCACGAAAGCGAATTCGCCGCCCTGCAGGAACATCGAGGTTCGATGGATTGCGTCGTGAACGGAACTGCCGAAGACACGCGCAACGCCGAAGACCACGGCGCCTTTTGCCAGCGTGAAAGCGCAGAGCATGGCCAGAAGAAGCAGCCATTCGGCGGCAACAACGGAAAGCTCGAGCGACATGCCCACGGCCAGGAAGAAGAGCCCCATCAGCAGGCCGCGAAACGGCTCGACATCGCTTTCGATCTGGTGCCGATAGCTCGAGCTCGACAGCATGACACCGGCGAGGAAAGCGCCCATCGCCATGGAAAGCCCGGCCATATCCATGAGCCAGGCAGCGGCGAGCACCACCAGCAGGGCGCCGGCCGACATGACCTCGCGGGTCCGCGCCCGTGCCAGGAGGGCGAAGAACGGGTTCAGCCCCCACTTTGCCACGCCGATCAACACAAGCAGAGCGCCAATGCCCAAGAGGATGCTCGTCCACCCGGCCTGGCCGTCCGATAGGGGAGAGAGAAAGGCCACGACCGCCAGGAGCGGCACGATCATCAGATCTTCGAAGAGAAGAATGGAAACGGATTGCTGCCCCTCAGGCGTGGAAATCTCGCCGCGATCCTGAAGCACCGACATGATAACGGCTGTCGAGGAGAGGACGAAACCGGCGCCGGCAATAAAGGCGACGGGGGCGGGCAGGCCGAAGACCAGCATTCCCGTCAGGGCAAGCGCGGCAATGCCCAGCGCCACCTGCAGCAGGCCGAGGCCGAAAATCTGCCCGCGCATGGACCATAATTTCTGCGGGCGCAATTCCAGTCCGATCACGAACAGGAACATGACGACCCCGAGCTCGGAGAAATGCAGGATGGACAGCGTATCGGTAAACAGGCCAAGCACCGATGGTCCGACTATGACACCGGCGGTGAAATAACCGAGCACAGAACCCAGGCCGAGACGGCGAAACAACGGCACTGCCGCGACGGCCGCTCCCATTAGAACAATAGCAGGACCGATCGTCTGTCCCAGGCTCACGTCAGCCATGCACTCGCCTTTCGATTCCGGCCACCTCGACGATCGACATCAGCCGGCGGCGCCTTTTACGCTCCTTTGACGCTTCTAGGTTGAACATCCCGCCGACGCCCACATGATTGGTAGCCTTGCAGCAACTCGCTGGATAGTCGCGCAAACTGCAATAGTCTGTCTCGAAAAACGCAACGCCTAATGGAGGCTATCCGCCTTACCCTTTCTCTAAGGCACGCCGACGGCCGGTTGCACCTGGCCGGCTGCAAGGGACAAGTCCGCATTCATCGACAGAGAGGTTACGATCACCCAGTCTCCAAGCAAATCTGCAAATACGCAGCCAGGCAGCGACGGAAGGGAGGCTCACCTCCCGGACCGGTCCACCCGTCGCCGCTCATTCCTCGCCGATACGGTGGCGCTCCTAATTTTCTTCACGGCAACCGGCGCGCTCAACGAGCGCTTCATTGCCGGCATGAGCTGGGAGGAAGTCTGCAATGCCCGGCTCCTCGGTGCCGTACTCATGGTTCCGGTGGCC
>Ga0228710_1012384_pt1 | contig 10592 bp, 6 predicted proteins | sample MedpolnodulmetaG_FD_177995 | JGI IMG/M metagenome (GOLD analysis project Ga0228710, IMG submission 177995) | Root nodule microbial communities from Medicago polymorpha collected in Santa Monica, California, United States - pink nodules | ecosystem: Host-associated > Plants > Roots > Nodule... | reverse complement strand
AAAAAAAAATATTCAATTGTATCTTGGTTTCATAAAAAAAAATTGCGACAGAAATAAAAAGCTTAAAAGACTAAAGATTAGGGACGGAAGGAGTAGCTATTAACAAGTGAATAAGCACAACAAAACCATGATTTGAAGGAGCTAAGAAAAGGCAAGATACAAAGGAATTTAAAAGATAAAAGATAAAACATGGATAGAACACTCACAAACTTTAAAAGAAACAAATATAAGGAAAAGCAAAATACTAAATTTCCCGACATGCAATAAGCCCAGGTCTGTGTTTTTCTATTGAATTGTTGTTAATACCTGGAATAAAATTTGAAAAATGTAACTCCAAACGGGTGCAATTTGATTCTTCTGTATGTTTGTGGCATCCTGGTGTAAGAGAGGCACATTTGGACCTTGCTCTGCATCTATTCTTGCAATATTATCATTTAAGATGGTGGACGTTGATTTTCTGTACATACAACACCCATACACTGATAGCACAGATGCACACTACAAAAAGAAAGTTCGAATTGTGAGGCATAAATATGTCAATCAAGACTTTAGAAATTAAATTTCCTGTTAACCTTTTCTCAACTACTATATTTTTAAATGCGAGAACATCACAAAGTCAAAAAACAAGATATATGAATAGGATTGGTTCGATCCAAGGCAAAGCTTCCAGGGAGAATCAAGAGCCATACCCCAAAATAAATTGTAACCAGAGTGAAGGTCCACCTAGAAGAAATCCAAAATAAGACAGTTTCACAATCACAATTTATGAATCAAATGGCAAAGAAATTTGAAATCAAAACTTTGAAACAGATGGCAAAGAAATGGAAAAGACATTGAAACTAGTACATCTTTAAATCACCAACTAAGAAAAATAACAATTAGCTCACCAAATCTATGGCACCGCACTAAGCATGACAGGACCCACTAATAAATCAAGTACATGAGGATAACAAAAGAGAAATACTCACTGAGTGTAATAGTAAAATGTTGTGCCATGACTGACATGGAATTTGGCAATTAGTGATGCCAAAAGAGAAGAGAATGAAATAACTCGAAAAGCTAGCAAACAAACAGGGTGAATGTTCTTAAGACATGGCTTCCATGCTTCATCACCGCACAAAGTCCTATCTTGCTGGTTTTCTCCTTTGTCAAGTGTGAGATTCCTTGAACTTTCACGCTTCCATATTGTTAGACATGCAAGGACCATAGACAGCAAAACAGAAACTACGCAAATATAGACCCTCCAATTTAACCAATAATTGAGGGTGGTTGAATCAGTTGCATCGTCCAGTTGCATCCTCCTGATAAAAAAACAACATTGCTACATGAAAAACATCATGACAGAAAACCAATTTCACTAAATTACGCAATTTTCTTGAAGTTCTTCGTTTACTCCAACTAAGAAAGTGGCCACCGCAGAAGGCTTTATAGTGCATATTTACGAATATGTAGAAATGTCAACTCAATATTTATAATTTGGAAGATGTTTAGTTTTCTTGGGTTGATGCTAGAAGGGTTTTAGTTTGTAGTAATCTACAAAGCAACTGCTGATATAATGTTGTGGTTTTTGAGGTTTCTGATGATTTTTAGATGTGATAATCACAATTTTCAGCAATTATCCGAAGTTTCTGTAGTTGCAATATTACCATAAAATTAAAACCTTGGTTGATTGTTGCTCTATAGATTCCACATATAGCATAAAAAAATTACTATGATTATGCTAGAAGACGTGTGCATATCCTTTATGGATTTAATCGATATGCATCAACAATGTAAATATTTTTCACATGTCAATTAATCATAACTATTTGATCATTACAAAAATTTGAATTGAAACATATCTACCTTAAAAATCATACAAATGATGGTTCATGATTGGTTGACAGCGTAAAAGAATTAGTCTCGTCCTTCATTTCTCTCTTTCTATACGTTCTCCCCTCTCCCTCTCTCTCCCTCTTTGATAGGACGAACCAAAGACAAACAATGTTCACTCTTAGGTTTGAACTTGAACGTCCCAAGTCTCTCTCTGAAGTGTCTGAAACATCTTAACTACCTTAAACTCCAACCTTCTGTATCGTGCCGTAGTCATAGGGACCATTGGATCTAGAGGAAAAAAATTCTCTCTAAATTAAACGGTCCCTACATCTGCTACACGGTACAACAATAACTATAGGTATAGAAATTCCGACTCCCACCTCTATTTATTCATGTTGGATACATCTTTCTCTCCTGAAAATTTTAGTAAATTATACCCTCATTTTGCCACTTCTCTTGCTGAGAGCCTCATCTTAAAGCTAAATATCATAACAATTAATAGTGCACATCAAAATCTAAACTCTAACTAAATTAACTACACTCGATGATTTGATTTCAAATCAACCATAATCATCCCATGATTCTATATGACACAAAATGAAACAAAACAAGGCAAAGCTAGATATAAATGTACTAATGTTTTCCTAAATTTTAAACAGTTTTTTTATAAAAAAATCAACAATAAACCTAATTTAAAAGGAAAAAAATATATAACACAATGAAGCATGAGAAAAAAAACGAAATAACAATGCAAATTTGAATGTGTGAATGTTTAGAAAAAGTTACAGTGAGTCCAAATAAATTTATTGCCATTTTCATGCAGCAAACAAATATTACTAAAAGATGTCTTGCATCACCACCTACACTTTCAATAGAAGGCGTGTCTTGGTGTCCAACACATGTCAGTGTTCGACACTACACTCATACTTCAAATTGTATAGTGTAGACATGTTAGTGTTGCGTCCGGTGTTCGTGCTATGTTTAAAGTAAAAATGGAAAATAAAGCAGAAGAGATGGTTAAAAATTGGAAACATACGATAAAGAGAAGAGAAATGTGAGGCGATGAAGAAACTGGAAAAGCCGTGTTGCACTGATCTTGGACTATTGTTGAAGGAAGGAATATTTCTATTTTTTGTTCAATGAAGCGGTTATCGATTGGTCATTTTTTTTTTTTTAAATGAAAATGATTGATCGAAGTTTACGTTGACGGGTTGCCTCGTTAATTTACACGTAATGTCTTGGTTGGAATATAGTGGTGGCACGTGGAATGTGGAAATTTATTTAACTCTATCTACATGCAATGCATGCAATATCTCCTCTCCATTACTCCAAATCTAGGAGACTATATATTTTTTTTAGATTGTCGAGTTTTGTGAGACTTAAATAAAAAAAACAATTTTTTTAAGAGCTTATGTTGTTTCATGTTTAAGTTTATTGAAGTGGGGACCTTAAAAAACATGCATCATTTTATCTAAATATCTTAGAGTAATTGGATTGTTGAGAAGAGTAATTGGATTGTTGAGAAGAGTCACTTGATAAAGAGTATTACATTTATAATTGATATATTTTTTTAGGAAAAGAAAGGGGAATTGGAGTAAATAATTTAGAATTTATACTGTGTCAATCAATTATAATTATTAAAAATGTTTTTTTAAAAATTAAATGTTAATAATTGATTATTAAATTAATATTTACTTCTTTGTTTGAATTTGAACCAAAAACTTCTAATTTATTTATTTCCTAGCTCAAATTAGTTGCTACTCAACCTTATTACTAAAAACATTTAGTTTTAATAACAAATTACTTTTAAAGGTACGTCATTTGCAATTTGAACTTTCTTTTCGGTGTATAAAAAATATATCTATGTGATACCAAACATACCACCATGATATCTAACATAGGCGAATAATACAATTCATTTTTCAATTGTGCTTATGTCTTGTGGTGACAATTTAGTCTCACATCATGATCTACATTAACTTGTAATATTTGGATACTTTGTGATATTGAGAAAGCAAAATTGAAGAAATTTCTATCCATACATTGTAGGAAAAGTTGCCTTATCACAAATATATAGATTTCGGACCAAAATGTACATGGTTGACTCAATTTATTAAGGCTGTGATGTGTTAGTGTTATCAATATTTTTGTAAGAATTAAATTTTATAATAAAATTACGTAGTACAAATAATTGGTTAATTTCCTAGCTAATATGACAAAGCACATGTGCTTTGGAAATTTGATTTGTTTAGGGTTTACATTTTTATTAGTATATTTAAACAATACTGTAATGATACAGAAAATGAGAAAATATAATAATAAGATTTTATACACATAAAAATTGCCACGTCGCTATACAAATTGTTAAATCACTATTCAATTTGTAATAGGAAAAAAATTGGAAATGTATAATGGTTTTTTTTTTATGTTTTTATACTTAAAATTGAAACTAAAATTGTGAATAAAAAAAAACTAGATAAAAAATGCATTTTATAATGCAATTTCCCTCTAGTTGTCATTGGTTCTGGCTTGATATTCTTCCTGAACCTGCTAATGGTTTGTACAATGATTGAACTTTTTTCAAACAGTTTAGATGTACAATACTTGAATCATTTTGAACAAAGTTTAGCACAGAGAAGCAGTCTCTCAACTGTCTAAAACTAATTCAGAACCAAAACACAGGTTTTTGTACCAAGACCAAATTTTCAACTGTTTAAAACATGTCAAAACCAAGAACAAGTTTTAAAATTGGTTTTAAAAACAAGTTCATTAATAGAAGAAGTTCTGTTTTGCATGAAAGACCAATTCAGTTCAGAAATTAAGACAACAGCGCGCCTAACCTTGGAAACGACGCAAATTGCAAAACTGTTAGTTCAACCTTTTCCCAAACAAAACCATGCCCACATCTTTGGCAAAGCCAGTTCGGATCGATCAGAAGTGAAAAATTCATAAATTGTATTCTAGGCTTGCACTTCTGATTAACATGCTTACCAGAGCTCCAGCATTATAATCTCTTTATTGGTACCAATCGAGCAAAATTCTTACTAGCAAAATAAGTTCCTAGTTGGAGCATTTTGAGGTGAATTTAACGGAGTTCTAGTTTAAACTTTATTGAGAATCACAAGCAAGAACAAACACCAGTTTCAAAGTAATGAGTTACATTTTCTCTTACTCAAGGATTTTTATTACAATAGTTAACTTCATAACCACAAACCAGGCTCATCTTTACGAGGTTGAACCGGAAATAGCTCCAGCAGATGTCAGCAGGGGTACCAGCTTACCCTGGTTTTGCAAGTTAGTTGTTGCTGCATACAATCAGAAAGATCAAGAAAACAAGTTACAATTCAATAAAAGAAATGAAACCAGTGATCAGAAAAACTGCTACTGTTCTGCTATCCACTATTTAGTACAAAATGTTGTTAAATAGTAGCTAGTAGAGCTATAACATTGTGGCGCAGCAAAATTTTAACAAACCGCTTTTTTCAGCGATCCACGATTGGCAACATTGCATAAATCTATAAAAAAAAAAAAAATCTATATCTTACAGTCACAGCCGCCAATGTGGTTTCCACCAATAAAAACATTTGGCACAGTCCTCTGACCAGTCCACTGGGCTAATGCTCCTTGGATCTCACTTCCATCAGCTGCATAATGTCAATCCACTTCGGTTAATTCACTTGGTTTTCACAGACAAAACACATAGCAATAATGGAAAGAATAAACAAAAGCCATAAAATATACACAAGATAATCCAATCACTGGTGAATTCTACAGATTTTATGCATAGGTTCCCATATGACTAAGTGAAAATCATATATTATTTGACTATCTAGAAAACAACTATGGAGCTATAATTTTTGTGAAAAGCAATCCCTAATCCAACATAGGTTACTAACGCTCGATACTTTCCAGCATCCTTAGGTGTGCATAGAAATCAATACCTCCGTTCACTCATACTGAAAACTCATTGCTGAGAAATATAACACAATTTAGACATTATCCAACACTTAACCAAAAACAACCATGAACCCTGTAATGAGAGGAGAGACTAGACAATACAAAAAATATAACCTTCCCAGTAACGAATCACACAACAAAATCGTGCAAATAAGGTGATTAGGTGTCACTCAAAAGCAGAAAATAACGCCAATAGTGTCTGAACATGAACACAATATAAGACCATTAAGTAGTAATTACAATAGGAGTGACACTAAGATCAACTGATTTATACATCCTTAAACAAAATATGAAACTTAAAGCAGAACAAATGCCCTGGTTTGCAGTCATCTTGCAGGGCAAAAACAGTAACCAGTGAAACCTATGTTCACAAAATATTCAAAATGAAGTGTGTTTGGTTTCATGGTAGAGAAAGCCAAAAGTGATGCATAAAATTAATTTTGACATGTTTGAATGATGTCGATTGGAATTGATTTGCCTTTAAAATTGATTCTAACTTGATAAATTTTGTACTTTTTGACTCAACGTGATTTTTACACTAAAATTTATTGCTCAACTTACTTCTAAATAAAACTATACAAACATAAATCACTTCACATCTTATTCACTTCAAACTAAAATCAATTTATTCAAAATCAATTTTTGTGTCGTAAAATCAAACCAACACGGAGTTGTTTTGTATTATTCATGATGAGGCCAGTTTGACTATAAAATTGAGTGTTTTTATTTATTTCATTGAGGTCAAATTCATTGACCTAATCAAAGCCAGCTAAAACCTCACATGTAAAATGTTGTTTGACAATTTCACATTCACAAACTCGTTACTCATACTAAAGGTGGGGACAAATGTTTGACATTTCATTGATAGAAAATATAAGAAAAATGAATCAGGTGAAAATGATTTCATAAAATTGATTCTAGAAAATTGATCTCACTTTGCGTAAAAGTGAGTTAAACAATAAATTTCAAATTGAATTTAATTATATAGACAAAACTCTAAATTATAGTTTAAAGTTAGAAAAATCTAAAGCCAAAACCAATTCCACCTGATAACACTCAAACATATCAAAATCAATAAATATGCACATGGGTTTGTCGTCAAGATTTAGTCCGCATCACGATGGCTTTGTCAGGATCACGGAGAGTCATAATGATTGTACAAAAATTACGTTGGCTCACCATGATTCTGAAATAATGCCATGAAACACTGCTTAACCCTAAAATATAATAAAGTATTTGCAGAAATTTAAAATAAATAAATAAATAAACAAATAAATAAAATAATTAAAAGGATGTGAAAGCAGTTACATTCAGAATCAAGTTCAATGGCTTTGAAAGTGACACCCAAATCAGTGAAGAGTTTCTTCACTTGAACGCAAAAGGGACAATAGCTTTTGCTGCAAAAAAATTCAATCAATCAATCAATCACCGAATTAAACAAGTCAGCGTAGTTGTTATTACAACAGAAAAAATTAATGAATGAGAGAAAGCGAGTTACCTGAAAACAACGACGGGATTGGAAGACACGATCTCCTTTGCCTTTGGTAGTGCCATTTTGCTAATGCTAACGAATCTCCAACTTCTCTACTTTTTTATTACGATTGAAATGAAAGCCCTTCAATCACGCACCGCTTTAACACGTGTGAGACCATTATGAATTCTGCTCTTCTCCCAAAAGTTTTGCTCGCTCCTAACTGAAAAAGTCCATAATGCCCTTGTGTGAGTTTAGTCATGACCTCACGCAGCCTACGTGAGTTAAATCACGTTAGTTTTAAACATTCCAAAAGCTATGAATTATATTAGCTTCAAGTACTGCGATCAAGTGCAAAGAACTAAAATTCATGTTATCATTGAAAAAAGTATATTTATTGATTGATCAAGTGCAGAGAATTAAAATTTATTGAAAAAGATATAGCTTCTCAAATGAAAACTCATTTTGTGTCAGATTGTTCTAGTGAAGCGTGACATGGTTTGTATCCGACAAGTTTCCAGTTGTCCATTTGGGGTGAGGTTGCAGTGATTTTATTGGTAAACACTTGCATAAAGCTTGAGCGTATGTTTGTTGTATAAAGTGAAATGAAATGTTTTGGAATGTTTAGAACTAGCGTGAGTTAACTCACGCAGGGGCATTTTCGAACGTTTGGCTGGAAATGAGAAAAACGTGTTAGGAGAAGAGCAGAATTCGACTATTATATACTCTTTCTCCAAATACATATGTTAGTAGACCTGTCAATAGTACTAGGCCCACAAGCCCCAATTTTTAAAGAGAATTTTTTTTTTGGAAAAGTTGTTACGGTCAACGCCGAAGCTTCGGCGAAAATCTGATGGTTGCCAGAGCTTTGGTGGTGGTTGGTCGATGGCTGTCGGATCTTCGGTAGTGGTTAGTGGCTTTTTTTCTTTCTTCTTTGGTCAAGTAGCCTAGTGGCTAGAGCTCACACAATTTAATTGTGGAGAAGTGGGGTGTCCGAGGTTCGAACCCCGGCCCTTGCATATAAAATGCAATATCCCTACCAGCTGAGCTAAGCTCACGGGGATGTGGTTAGTGGCTTTTAATTAATAAAAAATAGAAAATATTTGTTTTTTTTTTGTGGATTCTAGGATGAGGGATCAATTAAGTTTCTCATCAGTGGAGCACGGAAAATTACAGTTGGATTTAATCAATGGATCATATTTGTTGCAAATAAAAATGAGAACATCTACATCTTTCCACACACAATTTTGTCTCATCTCTTCTCCCCCTCATGTTAGTTCCATCAGCCACCCTTCCTTGCTCTGAGATCAACGATCCTCTCCTTCCATTCCGACTAATTCTTCTCTCTCGTTATTTCTCCTCCATTATATTTCAAGTTCTACTGTACAATGTTTCTTCTTGTATTTTTTTTCTTTTATCACAATTTAGGGTTATCGAAGTCATCATAGGATTGAATTTCATGGCAATGTTGAACTCAACCAAAATTTTGAGCACGCATGATCAAACAAAAAAAAACAACTATTAAAAAAGGCAAAACAAAAAAAACCCAAACATGTTTCAGTCGATAAATCTATCATACGTTTTATAGATTGAAAAGGTGTTGGCCAAAATGGACTTTGTTCCCTTGAAAACTAAATTATACCTCCGGCAATGCATGTAATTGTTATTCGATGAATTATGTTTATTTTCTTAGTTATAAAACTAAGGGGTGCATCAAAGGTTGTAGATCTATAATGATAAATGGGTATACCAAGTGTGGAAGGATTTTGGAAGCTGTTAAAACATCAAATGCATGTTGAGAATTGAGAAAAAAAATGAAAATTAGGGGAATGCGCATCATGCCGATGACACCTTGATGCGCTTGTTGCTCAGGAGGATGGAGAGCATGAGTACTTGCAGCTTAGCAGAAGGATGAGCCGCATCAGAAACCATGTGTATGATGTGATGTCCAGTGGTCTGGTGCCGCGAGGGTCTGAGGAATGACAACATTTGGAGGATGTGTTGAAAGATGTGCATGATGGGAAGGTTTACCGTCGTCGGGGAGCTACTGAGGGTGGCAGAGGTGCCAAAGGTGGTGGCAGGGGTAGTGGCGGTGGTCCGAGTGTAGTTATTAGGGGTTGATTGTAATTTTTAATCATGTTATGTTATATTTGAATATTTTGGATTATTTTTATTTTTATGTTTTATTAATGTTTGAATGTTTGAAAATTATATTGTATCGTTTATTGTTATGTTATAAGTTGAATTTTCTGTTTGAACAACTGGTCAAAACATGCTCTAAAACAGAGGCTCGCCCAAAACAGATGGCTTCTGCCTCTGTGCTGATTATGTAATCCGGAAACATCATTTCCCACCCCATTTGTTGACTTTCAACGGGGTGATTTACACATTTCAGATTACATAATCTGTGCAAACTTTATGCATTATGTTATCCGAATTCATCCATTCAACATTGGCACCAACATCCATCAAGGTTGTTTAAGTGCCAAAATCCACGAATTTGTCTGGAATTCATTTTCCGGAAGTTGTTCGGATTATATATTCCGAACTAGGGGTATTTTGGGAAAAAATAGGGCGCGTGAGGAAAGTCATAGGGTGGGAAAAGTAACACTCAAATAATAATTATAATTAGTGGGCCTTTAAGCCCCTAACCCTTAGCCCATAAAAAATTAATTTAGTGGGTTAGGCCAAACAAATCAATTTTTACATGGGGGACAACATTAAGAAAATTGTTTTTCTAACATCAAAAACTTCCTAAAAACATAAGTAAAATACTTAAATGCCCCTAGCGGTAGTTAACTACCTTCGTGATTTTCCCCCAAAACCAGTACAACCCTACTTCCCTATTCATTCATCACCTTACATCATCATCACCTTACCTCAAAAAATTCCGCTTTCAATTTTTTTTTTTGAAATCTTGGTTCAAAATCATTACTAATGGATTGCTAGAACATTTCTACACACATTTGACATCAAAAAATAGGTATCGCAACATTAAACACACGTTCACTGAGTGTGAAAGCAAAAGAACCAACCCAATCTTGTGCGAGACTTTTTGCTAGATACATTTGGTTCTAAACAAATTTTGATGTTGTATGTTGTTGCACAATGATCACTTCTTTTCTCTGAATAACCGGAACTAGAATCTCTCTTCCATCCATTGGTAGACGACATAATGTTTTGGATTTAATAAATTAAATTTAGGATTTTATTACATGCATTCACTACAAAAAAAAATGCATTTTGCGACTTTTAAAATGACTGATTGCGACTGTTAGAAGGGTCGCAAATGTACATTTGCGACTGTTCCCCAACAGACGCGGATGTTGGGGTCGCAACTGTCTTTTGC
>Ga0228710_1012377_pt1 | contig 10597 bp, 8 predicted proteins | sample MedpolnodulmetaG_FD_177995 | JGI IMG/M metagenome (GOLD analysis project Ga0228710, IMG submission 177995) | Root nodule microbial communities from Medicago polymorpha collected in Santa Monica, California, United States - pink nodules | ecosystem: Host-associated > Plants > Roots > Nodule... | reverse complement strand
ATTGTGGTTAGATGTTTGCATGTTAATGTTGTAATTTTGAGTTTTAGGGTTTATGTATAATTTTCACTCCAAGTGTTTGATGAAATGTTTGAATGAGTTTTTCATTGATTGTTTTTAATTTCTTACTATGTAGATTTGAAGCAATGGCGGGGTAGATCGACGTTCATGTACAATTCAACGGCGGAGAACCTCAGAGGTTGAAGGTTCGTTGCATTGGTGTAACGTTAAGAGGTCTCAAGGATGAACTGAATGAATTCAACCAAGGAGTCAACCCCAGAGACACAAGGAGAGGGGAATACGTTCAGTATAAACGTCCAACGCTCGACGAGGGGAGAGTATCATTTAGTTGGGTGGAATTAACGAACGACGAAAACGTGACGAGCATGTTTTGGGAGCACAACATGTTCCAATGGATCGATATGTGTGTAATGTTGCAGAGATCAACTGAAGATATCATCAAAAGTTTGATTCCGCCAGAAGATCTTGATTAGGTAGGGAATGCACCTTCCAACTCCAACAATTGTCTTCCTCTAAATGGGGTAATTCAAACTTGTTAAACGACAGGACTCAAACATTCGACCGACATTTCTATTGTTTCATTCAAAAGATTAAATTCTTATTAGGTTGGTTTAAATGAAGGTATTGAAGTGTCAAGGAATGGACCTCATTCTTTTGACACTTGAATACCGTCATTTAAACCAAGCCTAACAAGAATTTAATCTTTTGAATGGAATAATAGAAATGTCGGTCGAATGTTGGAGTCCTGCTGCTCAGCGAGTTTGAATTTACTCCATTCAGGGGTAAGACAATTGTTGTAGTTGGAAGCTACATTCCCGAATGTAATATAATGTAATGACTCGTCTATATAATGTAATGTAACTTTTATTTGAATTTATTCAATACACAACTTTATTTGAATTCACGTTGAGTTTAATAATACGTAACTTTATTCGAATTTATTCAATACACAATTTTTATTCGAATTCACGCTGAATTTATTCTAATTCATTTATTTACTTTATTCAAATTTATTAGTTCAACACACAATCATAAAATAAATGCAAAAATTAAAATATATAAAGAAACAAAAATAATATATATATATAAAAGAAGATTTTATTAATATAATTCTTATTACATTTACAATGGGGTAAAACTAAATCTACGAAAAAATAAAAACCACTAGAAAATCCAGCTTCTGGTGGTAAAACTAAAAGAAATCCAAAAGAAAATCAGCCTTCATGTGGTAAAACTAAAAAGAAAACCACAAGAAAACCAACCTTCCTGGGGCAAAACTAAATCTGCTTATTAGTTTTATCCAATCCGGTTCTTTTTTTCAAGAAAGTTGCTCACTACTCATCATTGTATCACCAGAATTGACCTATTTCTCTTGTTACACCAAAATAAAGAAGGAAAAAAAGAAGGAAAAGAAGGAGATTCATAGGGGGGAGAGTGAGGAGGAGAGTAAGAATGTGAGATGGTGTGAGGAAATGGGGAAGTTTGATGGTTTATTTATAGGGGGAGATTGTAACATAGGTTATATCTACCATAAATATAGTCAAAAAAACGTGAACAAACTTAACAAAAACGTGCAAAATCAATTAAATTGCATTGAACACCATCCAAAAAACGTGTGTCCTTCAGTTCTGACCACCGGCCAACGTGCGTGAGTTAACTCGCGCACATGGCAGTGTTGTGTGACTTAAGTCACGCAGAACATACAATGTGCGTTAGTTAAGTCACGCACTTAACTAATGCAGAGGCATTATTGGATTTTCAGCTGAGTGCGAGCGAAAAGTGCGGGGGGGAAGAAATCTAAAATTTGCGGGTAATTATTTGAGCCCAAGCCCGGACCCATAAATGCGAGTGTTTATCTTGTCCATTATGGGTATTTTTATTGGTGTTCAACGAGCTTATATCCAATTATCATCCCTAGACTCCCCTACGACGGTCATATTACAAACATTCAAACGTTCCAGATATCAATAGTCATTCAATTAAGATCAAATGATGAAAATTCAAGCTCTAAATTTTAATATAAATATAAATAATTTCCTTTTTCTGGACTGTCTGATCACTAATGTCTCAAGTGTGTGATCAATGTTCCTCTTATGAATAAATGCATGTAATCCAATTCCTCATTGAAGAATGTATTAGGAAATAGCGTAGGAAAGTTCCATCTTTGACTTAAGATTACATTTTTCCTTTAAAACTGCACTCTAGTACCAAAACTAGCATTGTGAGTGAAAATGGTTTCAGCCACCATTCTTGGAAGAAAAATCAGGTATGCAAGATGTGTGATAGTGTTTCTTTACTTGTTTCTACTTCCACACAAAACTTATTCACAACCTTGTTCTTCTTCCTGTGGAAAAATTTCCAACATAACTCCTCCATTCCGACTAAAACACGACCCAGACCACTGTGGTAACAATAAGTACGAGTTGGATTGTGTGAACAACGTTACAGTATTGAAGTTGTATGATGGTTATTATTTTGTACAATCAATAAACTACAACAATTACACAATCCGAGTTGTTGACCCAAACATTCAACCTACCAATTGCTCCTCTCTCCCTCAATTCTTCTTATACCGCCACAATTTCACTCTTTATACTTCATATATCCGGTACTTTACCCAAAAAAATACTAATTCATACGATTACAGCTTACTTCGATCGAATTCCACATTTGACTTTTACGATGGAATTGATTTATCTAGGCCTGTAATTTATTTGAAGTGTACGAGTAACATTGTGGATAAGTATTATACGGATACATCTCAATGCATGGGTCAACACACATATGCTATTGTGGGGGACCCACAATTTGGAATTTTGGAGCCTCAATGCCGTGTTAAGTTTGTTACTCTCACATCCTTCTGGGTTCCACCATCTGCATTTAGTAACAACATTATAGGTACAAATAGCTTCTCTTCCTTCTATAACCAATGACTCAATATGACTATATCACTATCTTTTTTTTTTTCTTTCCTTAATTGGACTTTTGTTTCCCAAGTAATTTCTTGTTTTCATTTTGATCTCATAACTCGTAAAATTAACGTTTTGGTCCCCCAAGTTAAATTTTGTTAGTCAAATTGATCTCTAACCGTTAACTTTAACTTCAAATGTCTTTTTAATTTTAACTGTGCATCTTCTTTTTGGTAGTCCAATCCATAAGAACTCCACAGTAAAGTGTGTTTTTCAATATATATATTTAAAAATATTAAAATTAAAATTGTATATTGTCAAGTTATCCCATGTAAATCAGTCAATTGAATGCCTTACGATGAATGGGAATAGGACAACTACGATTTCGAAACAAAAAGTTGACATGAGACACTTATCTTTTTAATTAATATTTTCAATCTTTCAATTAAATCAATATTACTTTTTTAAAATGAATTGAATCAATGTTTGAACTGAAATGTATTTTTATATGATGATTATATACCTTGTAGATTTTTTTGTGTGTAAATATTTTCTCTTTTATAGGCAACGTTTCATACATCGATATTCATAAGGCACTAGGCTATGGATTTGAAATTTCCTGGATGCAAGCCTTCTGTCCCTGCCATCATTGCTACCTCAAGGACCCTGCTGGCGACATTCAGTGTTACGACTACTACCTCAACTCCTACTGTCCCAATTGCCGTAAGATCTTAGTTCTTTGATACATTTTCTTTCTCTTATCAAAAAATAAAGCATTTTATTGTCCCAGTTGCTGTAAGACCTTAGCTAGCATATTTATTGTTAATAACTAGGGTTTTGGAGAAAATTAAAAAGAAGACGGTTACGGTTTCCAATGACATTAGGTGTCAATATGTTATAAGAGAATATAAGTAATATCAAACAAAGGGTCGGTCCAACAAGTTCATAGGTCTAAAGCAATTTTTATTGTGAAGTCTTTTACAATAAAAAATTAATTAAGTTCTATGAAAATAAAATAAAAAATTACAGACAGTCAAGAGTTGAACCTTGGACAAAGAGGATGTCTTTGCTTTTACGATCTCAACTTGGGAAACATTCATTCACAAGTTTTCATTTTGTATATTTATAAATAAATTAAAATATTTTGAGGCATTTTTCCATCCAAAATGTGGAGGCCTAAAGCCCTTGCTTAGGCCACATGGCTCTTGGGCCGGCCCTGATCAAACAAAAAATGAAAAAAAAAAAACTTACTCAACAATATAAACTTCAAATATTTAATATTCTAACGTTATCCCTCAAGTTAAAGCTTACTAAGCTTTATACTTGTTAAAAAAGTTAACCTTAAAACTAAATCAAACCAACTAATATAATAATCAACTAAGAGGGGAAAATCCAACGAATGAGCACCAACCAGAGAAGAAGCGGCAACCTGGGAAAATCATCTGACTAAAGAACCCAATCACACCAAACCGAACAGAAGAGCAAATAGAGCAAAGCAACCAATCGAAATAGTCAACAGAGAGAGAAGCAATCAAACAAAAAAAATTAGAGAGAGAATCAATCAAATCAAAAAACCAATAGAAAACTTAACAATCAAAGTGAACAGAAGAATCAACCGAGAGAGAGAGAATCAATCAAACAAAAGAACTGATAGAAATAATCAATCAAACAAAAGAACCAAAAGGGAGAGGATGAATCCAATATAAGAAACCAATAGGGGGGTCAATTGAAAAGAATAAACTAATACGGAGGAGCAATCAAACAAAAAAATCGACAAGGAACAAGCAAATCAATACAGAGAAGAACCAACCTACAAATTTAAAATCCAAAATCCAACCAGGGAGGAGAGATGAACATCTAATAGGAAATTCAAAACAAAATTTAAACACTCAAAATTCAAATAGATAAAGGGGAAACTAACAACAAAACAACCAAACCAAAATCGAAATTTCTTAAACTTGTCGAATGATTCCATAGAGGCAAGTACAAGAGAATAGCGAAACTTAGTACAAAATAGAACAAAAATCAAACAAATAGATACAAGACCTATAACGCACAGGCACATGTACCGGTATGTAATCCGACAAAAAAAATATTAAAAAAAGAAGTTATGTGTATGTGTGGACATAGTGCTTTAAAAAAAGAAGATATGCATAAGTCAATTGAATTTGTTGTAAAAACGTGCTTAAAAAAAAAAGTTAATAGTGCTTTACCCCTGTAATATAGGTTATTTTCGGTTTTCCCTCCTATATATTTTTGTTTAAATTCCGTCTTTGTAAAATCAAGATTCTTCAAAGTACCTCCAGACTCATCTGACTCACCACCAGATTCCTTCCGTGTAAAGCACTGTTAACCCAAAAAATTAATTATAATAAAAAGTAGTATGATGTTATTCATATTTCAATCATGTATTTGACCACATTTCTATTATCACATTGCTAAAGATATTTACTTCTTTTGTCCACCTCCTTGACTATTCTCATCAAAAACAAGAGAGTGATTTGAAATATAATCAAAAAAATTAATAATTTATGCTATTGTTCAATCGCGTGTACATTTTTGCTGCATCCACTACGGTGAATCAACTAAGGAAAAATGGATATATCTTGAGATGTACGATATGAGTGCGCGTACTCGTTACGGATGCAAACTCAGTTCATGTACTTCACCATTTTTAGAGCACCCATGTTTGAGAGGATAAGACACAAAGAGGTGCTTCATATATTCTAGATCCTTACAAAAAGTTTTCTCAACAACAACACGTGATCTCTGAAGCACCGATAATCCTCTGATTAGGTGTGACATGGTGTCAGACACGTGTCGTGTCCGACATCGAACATATAATCATACTAAATTATGTGATTTTCTCAAATTATTAGTGGTGGTGTCCGTCTTTGTGCCGTGTCCGGTGTCTATGTCTGTATCAGTGATTCATAACACGTGATGCACGAATCCAAATAGAGATTAATGAACACGACCGGTTTTTAAAAACACATAATCAAGCAACAAATCTCAAAGGCATTAATATTGCAAATTACCGAATATAATAAAGAACAGGAACAAATCGAGGAAAAGAAACAAACCAAAATTACAGCGTACACACTTAATGAATCATCAGAGACCAAACTAAATACATTCCCAAACGGTTGGGACTTCGACGGCGGAAGCCCAAATATTGAAGGAGAATCTAACCATATTCTTGATGTCGAAAATTGCTCTTCTCCCTTTCAAAATAAATTATTCCCTTAAATTCAGCGTGATAGTTAACTCTTCTCCCGTTGGCATTTTTAAGATCGGTTCAACCGATCTTAAAAATACCAGCGGAAGTTAACTCCCGTTGAAAATGTCGAGCGTGAGTTAGCTCACGCTGGAATTAAGGGAACGAGTAATTTCATAATTGAAAAGAGCAATTTTCCTTGATGTCATGTTAATAAAATAGAGTTTCACAAAGAATAATAAAGGAGACGGCTAGGGAATTCAATGCAATTAGTTGTCAATATGTTACAAGAGAATATATGATATATAATATCTAATGGATTCTACAAACTTAGAAATATAAAAGCTCAATCGCATAAGCTTGTTATCTAACATATTTCTCTGCTTTTTTGAGGAATAATTACCTAACACTTATAACGAAGCAATTGAGCTTAAGTGGTTAATGAACTTCAAACAAATCGTTTAGGAAAACCAAAGTTTGATTCTTTAGAACAATTTTTTTCTGACTTTACTTACTTCTCGATCAAACTACGGATTAATAGAGTCTTTTTCATTAAGAATTAGAGAGTTAACACAAGCAAAAGTTAGCATAGTTATATCAATAACTTTGTCAAAAATTAACTTTTTAGAAGATAAATTAAACCAATCAACCCAACCATTGAAAGTTCTCTTTATGTGGATGAATGAAGCCTGTGAGATTTCATAAAATTTTAATATTATATGATATTTCATTACATGCATCATGCATCTTATTTTATCGTGTATAATAACACTATATAAAATATATGTAAATATTTTGTCAATAATAAATTTATATTTCTATTGTCAAAAAAAAAATTCATGGATGTTTAAATTGTATGACGCTTTCCATACAAGATCATCAATTTAATATAAGATGATTCAAACCCACATGGGTTGATATAGTGGTATTGGCTTGACACTTGAGAGTGTGCTCCTCCTTAATTAGATGATTCAACGACCGAATTGATTTAATTCTTTAATTTGCTTTCCACGAGTTATCAAATGTAAGTATTCAAAGAGCAATTGGTGTGTTAGGTTTGTAAAAAAGTAAGGTAATAGACAAGACAGCGTACTTTTGTAATACCCGGAACAATGTCCATGTCTCTCTCTCTATTCATGACTCTTCTCCTCATTCAGTGTACAGAAAAAGTTGTAATGTAACTTAAATGTTGTTTTATCTAGTACTTATCCTTTTACAAATCAAATGTACCCCCAATATCAACGAATTTCAATTTATATGTGTCCATGAATAGGTGGATAGTAAATCATGAACAGGTAAAATCACACGAATGGTAAAATTAATTTTAAAGACGGATTTAATTATAATTTATATAATGATTTCTTCTCTATTGCAATTTTCACCAGGTTGGTGGATGTATCTGGCCATCATTCTGCAAGGTAAGATTCTCTAATTTAATTTAAAATTTTCTTAAATTTTTATTTTTTAGTAATCATGCACTAAGTTTATCTTAAAATTCTTCACTTAGTTGAAGTCGAATAATATCTCGTCAACTTCCCTGCATTAAGATTAGGGAAAAGAGAGATTAATGTGAAATAATACAACATAATATCAATAACAAGCTGATCATATTGTTCCTTGGTGAATCCAAAGGAATCATTCCCTCTACAACTCTTTGAATCTTCCATATCCTCCCTTTCTTCATTCACTTCAAGAGAAGAATTGTTGGCCATAGCAGAATTTTTACCAAAGTGTGAAGGAAATCCATGTTTCCTATAGAAAGATTCAATAGTGTGGCCATTTCTGCCACAAAAGGAGCAAACACACTTGTTTCCAGGAGTGAAAGAAGAACCTCCATTACCACGTCCTCTTCCTTGGGACTTCGGAAAATTCACTGAATTGGTGAGTATCTTAGACTCATCCATAGGAAGAGAAATCCTAAACTGTCTTTCATGTTGCTTCACAATTGAAAAAATCTTGTTAAGTGTTGGTAAAAGATTCATCAACAAGATTTGAGAACGAAGAAGATCAAAGCTATCATTAAGACCAGTAAGAAAGCGAATGGAACGTGTAATCTCATGACGGTGCTTATCATTGAGTACACCAGTATTACAAGTACAACGATGAGGAAAAGCACAAATTGGAGTAGGAAGATAAGCTTCAAGTTCTTCCCACAAAACCTTCAATGCAGTAAAAAAAACTCTGAAACTGAACGTAAATCTTGCTTCAATCCAAAAATCTCACACTGTAATTCAGAATTTGGAATGTAATCACCTTGAGAGAATCGTTCCTTGAGTTCGTTCCAAACATCCATAACATTCTCAAGAAACACAATGCTCTGTGCAATTGAATCTTCAACAGAATTCGTGATCCAAGAATGCACAAGCACGTTACAGCGATTCGACACCTTGAAACTAGGATCAATTTCAGTAAGAACTGGAATTGATCCATCAACAAAATCAAATGTATTCTTCCCTCCTAAGGCTCTTCGCATTGAACGCGACCATGAATGATAATTGGAATTATGAATGATAATTGGAATTATTCAATACCGGAGTAATGGTGACGGGGGAAGGATCATTGGAAGCATGAACGTAATAGACATTCCCATGTTGCTGAGATGGATCGAGAACTGGTGGAACAAATACCACCTCCATTAGCACCGCCGTTTGCAGCGACAATAGCATGCACCATCTAGAAAAAGAAGAAACATGGAAGAAACAACCGAAAAAATAGAGAAACGATGCACAACAGAGCTCAGGAAGAGCTCTGATACCATCTTAAACTTCACCATATCCATGGTGGAATCAGAGAAAATGCAGAAGCTTAAGGAAGAAGAAAGAGAGAAAGATAGAGAAAATTCTAGATTCATTGAACTGAAATGAATTTGTTACAACATAGCTATATATAGCTGAATATTATCCTAACTAACTCTAACTAACTATTAGCTAGGATTAGAATCATATGATGCTAGTCCATAGTAAAGATCTATGGAATGGTAGAGTAACTTGTTGCACAAGCTATCTATTATTACAAGTAAACACACAGTTTAACACTTTCAAGCTTAATTGTTCACTGTTTGCTTGCTGTCACAAACCTCTTGGTTTTTTTTTTCTTTCAAAAATGAAAGTTGTAATAACTCTTATTATATATCCATTGCTAAAAAAACTATTATAGGGTTTTTCAATACTCGCCCAAATGGCAGGGGAGAACCATTATTTAACCCTATTATTATTATTTTTTATGAAGTAAACTGCACTATAATTCTTTAATCTCAAGAAAAAACTTCACTCTACTTTTTCTTTTCTGTTGCAGATTTTGTCCTTGGCATTTTTCGAGGTATGGATTCTATATCATCCATTCATCTTGTTTTCTCTTTTATGGTTGCATAGTCATTACCCCTTCTCCTTTTTCTTGTATTCCATAGAACCTGCGAGCAATACCTTTTAATGATTCTTTTGAATAAAGCTTTCTTTCTTTTTAAATCGAACATTTTCCAACCATAACTACAAAATCAGAATTAAACTAAAACCTTAGAAGAGATACATGTAATATCATCTAAATGTTATTGGATTGTGATTGAATTAGAAAAAAAACTGAAACCTTGATTAAATTAGAAGAGATACGTCTACGCTTTTTAGACTCTGGTGTATGGATAATATATCAGAATATCGGATGTCCCTGGAATAACCTCATCAAACATGTTTCAAAAAAAAAAACCTCATCAAGCATGGATGATCACAATGACATACAAAAAAATAATAATAAGAAGAACTTAAGGTCTAAAAAAACACATTTTCCAAAATAAATGGATCAAAATCACGACACAATTTTTCCAAATCGCACCAGGATTTTTGAAGAACCTTCAACAACAATTTGAGTAAATTTTCAACAGCAGCTCAATGAGTATGTAAATGCTAAGTTAACAAAGAAGTAATTCTAGGAATTGTCTCTACAATTTTCATTAATTTTACATTTTAGTTTCATCTGGTTATCTAAATCTATAATCCTATGGTTCTGCCACTAGCCTAGATGTTTATCATGAGTCATGACCAACTCTTTGATATGAATTGTAGGACTTTATGAGCTGGCAGGAAAGAATAAATCATTGCCATATAGTCGGTATTATGCATGGGAAGTTGGAATGTTTACAGGAAAGTATATTCTGCCATGCATTACAGTTAGAATTATGTTGGGAATCATACTTTTCTCTGCGTTGTTGATCTATACATATCGAAGAAGACATGCATCAATATATGAAAATATCGAAGATTTTCTGCAAAGTAATACACTCATGCCAATAAGGTATTCATACAAAGAGATAAAGCAGATGACAAAAGGTTTCACGGTAAAATTGGGTGAAGGAGGTTATGGAGATGTGTATAAAGGAAATCTAATAAGTGGTCCATTTGTAGCCATAAAGATGTTGAAAATTAAATCAAAAACTAATGGGCAAGATTTCATAAGTGAAGTT
>Ga0228710_1012371_pt1 | contig 10604 bp, 6 predicted proteins | sample MedpolnodulmetaG_FD_177995 | JGI IMG/M metagenome (GOLD analysis project Ga0228710, IMG submission 177995) | Root nodule microbial communities from Medicago polymorpha collected in Santa Monica, California, United States - pink nodules | ecosystem: Host-associated > Plants > Roots > Nodule... | reverse complement strand
CGGCGTGTGTAGGATGCCCGGTCATTCCCGCAAAGATTGCATTAATATTAGACATCAGTAGCAATCTAGTCTTTATTTCATATTTATTGTATTTGGTATGTTTTTAATTTTATAAATATTATCACTAATATTATAATTACTTTTTTATTAATGCCTAAATTATTTAAAATAAATTATTTTAATTTTTTTTTAAAAGAATAGGTATTTAATTATTTTAAAAATTTTAAAAAAAAAATATGTACCTCACAAGTCCCACTTGCGGGACATTAAAAAATTTCGAAAAAAAAACCTCAAGGTACCTCGCAAGTCCCACTTGCGGGATACAATAAGGACAAAGTTTCGTTACTTTTTAGGGTACCTCGCAAGTGCAAGTTGAGGGGTACCAGAGTGTAAGAAAAAGTAGGGCATTTCTGCAATTTTTTTTAAAAGTAGGGCACTTTTGGAATTTTGGGAAAAAACAAGGGTATATACAAAAAAAATTCATGCTCATACCGTACGGATTCATTTTAACTTTATTTTTGTGTATACTTCTAGTGGCATTTGATCCATTGGATCCAACTGGAAATGTGACGATCAGATGGGACATCATGTCCTGGACTTCAGATGGCTATATGGTAAGTCATTTCCAAATTCTTAAGGATAAGTTTTTTTTATTTTTTTTGAAGAAGTCTCTTTAGGATAACTGGATAAGTTAAATACACATGTAATGATTAGTAGTTGTGAATATCAAAATTTTCTAGAAGGTGGAAATCGCTGGCCTTTTATGATAACTAAAAGAGCAAAACTATCTTAATTGACATAATTAATACATCTGTTCCAGAAAGAAAAAAAGGGTATTTAGTGAAATTTCGATTGTCGAATTTATTGACATTCCTGACATAGTAATATCATAGTATATCTATGACACATAACCATACTCAATGTCATTTTTATTTTTGACGAAAAAAAAATGACATAGTGTGACATAACCATACTCAATGTCATAGAATTGTTTGATCTTAATATTTTCACTTTATCAAAATTGTGTGACACAATTGATAGATGGAGGGATTCAAAAATTTTAATAAGTGAGGTTAATCATTATTTTTTCTTATAAAAATATATAGGGGCCCGTAGGCGATTAAACTTTATACAAGATCTGTTTATAATTTATTGCTCTGAATTGTTGATTTTTTAAAAATATTTTTTCATTTCTAGCATATTAAAAATGTATATATATAACATGAATTAATTATTTTTCCAACCACCAATATCAATCACATGTCCTTTTTCAACAAATACAAGTAGCATTTGTTAAGGATTCCATGAAAGAAAATTTTATCTTGAAAATACAAATTGTTATTTTTTGTCAATGTAATAGTCACTCCTTAAAAAAAAATCAATGTAACAATTACAACACTTTTTTATACAAAGTTAATTCATGTTAGGACACTCATTGACATTCTTAATTTTATAGGTTGGTATAGTGTTATGAATGAACTATTTGAGAACAATGGTATCATCCAAGTGACGTCAAATTGCATAAATATCTAAGTATTGGTTAAAAATACAATAAACAAGTGGGGCCAGCTGACCCCACTACCCCACGTTATATCCGTCACCGATGCTAAGGTTCCTTGACCATTTAGTTAAGGCTTCGATCCCTTACTTATGAAAAAACATATGTCAATAGAGATCAATTGTGTTAAGTGAAATTCAGTTGCATTGAGGGATTCGTCTTTTCAGTTACGAGTGGGGATACCTTAGTTCACCAAAACTAATATTCACCTAAACTATTATCTAGCTATTCTCAAACTAACCAATATGCTATGTCAAACTTTTGCAGGCAACGGTAACATTGTTTAACTATCAATTATACCGAAACATTATGAACCCTGGATGGACACTAGGATGGACATGGGCTGATAAAGAAATCATATGGTCCATGATGGGAGCAACAGCAACAGAACAAGGAGACTGTTCAGACTTCAAGCTAAAGATTCCTCATAGTTGCAAGAAAAGTCCTCAAGTTGTTGACTTATTACCAGGAGCTTCTTATAATATGCAATACACAAACTGTTGCAAAGGTGGTGTGCTAACTTCTTGGGGAAAGGACCCTTCAGGTGCAATCTCAGCATTTCAGATGGGTGTGGGACTCTCTGGAAGTACTACCAAGACAGTGAAAATCCCTCAGGATTTTAAATTGCTTGGACCGGGACCGGGATATTCGTGTGGCCCTGCTAAGAGGGTTCCTTCCACTGTTTTTCTTACAGATGATCATAGAAGAAAAACTCAAGCCTTGAGTATGCATTCTGCTTTCCTTTTATTAAACTTATATTTGCTGGTATATTGCAAATATTTATGGTTAAAATCAAGGTTTTAAATTATACTTTCATTGCGATTTTTTATATTGCAACGAATCAAAAGTTTCAGTCGTATCGCAGGTTGCGACGTCAAAAACATGATGTTGTGACCTGGACTGTTGTCACATACTTTTTTTAAACCCTTGATGGTTACGATCAATGTTTTAAGAAAATCATCCTTGTCTGCATCATTCGTATTTGGCTGCAATTGTTTTTCAATTATTACAAAGATTGTGATAAGAATGTAACGCTATTGACACTTCGATATAGAACCTTGATTACAAATGTATTACTAGTATTATCTAATGTTCCTGTAATTTTTTTCTATGCAGTGTCATGGAATGTGACATGTACTTATTCACAGGTTCTTGCCTCCGAGAACCCAAGATGTTGTGTTTCTTTATCAAGCTTCTACAATGAACAAATCACAGCTTGCCCAACTTGTGCTTGTGGTTGTCAAAACAATGCTACTTGCGTCACGTAAGCCACCTTACTTTCTTCTTTCACACTTTTAGCAAGGTTTTAAATTACAGTCGAGGTATCAATCAAATGTGACCGATTGATGCATCCTTAATTGCTGTTGTAGAGATATAATAAACTTTTATGTCACAACCTAGATTACAAGAGTTCACGTTTAAACAAAACATGGTTATTATTCTTAACTGTGGTTCTAAATTGTAGTAGCAGTTCTAGTTGTTGTGTAGCGAATCTTGGTATTGTGGCAAAATGCGAACAAATGCAGCCGCAATTGCAATGTTGTTGCAAAAACGTCTAAAACTTTACATTGTCTGCTACAACATTTTTCGAAATATTGATGCTAATTTTGATTTCTCATTATGGAAATGCAGGAAGGTTTCAGAGATCCTAAAAGAAGGTGAAGGAAAACCATTGTTAAAATGCAGACCCCACCTTTGTCCTGTTGGTGTGCATTGGCATATAAAATACAACTATAAGGGTTATTGGCGTGTCAAGATTACCATCTTCAACTTCGAATATAGAATGAAATACACACAGTGGAGTCTTGTTGTGCAACACCCCAATCTCAACAATGTTTCCCAAGTTTATAGCTTTAACTACATGCCACTTCCTTCGTATGAATCCATAAGTAAGTTCTTTGAAATAGAGACAACTTTTTAGTTTACGTGAATTACTAACGGGAATTAGTGAAAAAGAATTATGAAATTAGTATTTAATTTTGACGTCTATAATACGGATTTGGATTTCATGAAGTTGATACATCTGTGGTTGTCCGATTCACATTGAACAGTCCAAATTTCAAAATACCAAGTTTGAAACCTAAATTGTACGGTCTTAATCAGACGGCCACAGATGTGCCGGTTGTATAAATGAACTTCATGTGATCCAAACCCCTCTAATACTTAACGACAGAACTAAAGATGACTTTATGTTTTACTTAATGATGAAATTAGAGACAGGCTTCGTTTTTTCAGTCCTTTATTTTTTTTTTCTTCGTAATTTAAAATTTTCTAGTAGATTAGAGTTCCATGAAGAATTTTTGCTTTCTTAGCTGTGTTCATGACTGAATTGTGCATGCAGATACACAGGAATGTTCTATGGTATAAAATACTACAATGATCTAATATTGGAAGCTGGGGATAAAGGGTTTGTACAATCTGAGGTGCTTTTGCAGAAGGACAAGAAAATATTTACACTAAAGCAAAGATGGGCTTTTCCTAGAAGGGTATATTTCAATGGTGATGAATGTATGCTGCCACCTCCTGATTCATACCCTTCCTTACCTGACTCTACTCATAGGCAACCAACAAGTGTTATAATGATAACATCCTATGTAATTTTTGCATTGTTTTTCATTTGTTTACTACTAGTGTCGTACCCGTGCATACACAGGGGTCGAGCAGCAGACCGCGTATGGCGCGCGTTCATGCACCTTTAGTTAGAACAAATTATTAAGCTAGTTATGTGTTGGTATATTATCAAAATTAGTTATTTTAATTACTAAATAAAAATAATATTGATTTGATAAGTTTTGTAGATGACTCTTTTGTGATGTATAAGGGAGACGAATTAGTTTATAAAGCTTATGAGAGTGTTCGATTTTGATGGGAAGTATGCAACATGGAATTTCTTGTGACCACTTTTGCATTTGCATATATTCACCAAAAGGAAGGGAAAAAAAATCTAGATACATAATAATTGGAAGAAAACATTTAATTCTTAATCTGAACACAAAAAATAAATAGGATATTCTTTAATCGGAAAAAATAATCATCCAAGCAAGTAACTTAAAAATATGTATACAATACAAGAGATAGAAAATATGTTACATAAATGAAGGTAAAAAAACCAACCCTTAAAATAAATAACAGGAAAAAAAATCGTGTGGCAACTATTCATCGACCTGCATCTCTTTTTATTGCTTCATTGGCAGCGCTTGTGTGATGCAGAATGGAATTTTTCTATGATCAATTCAATAATAAGACGAATAAAGAAGCTAAAGTTGCTATGACTGTACTAAGTAAAGAAAAAACTAATTTTGAAGTTGCATTTGGTGACCAAGGGTATGCATCTGGAGGAGGCATAACACAGTTATCACCATTGAAATAAATCCTTCTTGGAAAGGCCCATCCTTTATCAAATGTGAAAGTTGATTTGTCTTTTCTAAATAAGATTTCTGATTGCACATTACCAAGTGATCCTGCTGATGAAAGAAAATCATTGTAGAATTTTACTCCCCATAGCATAGCTGTATCATCTGTAAAACCACATCCCAAAACAACATCAGAATCGGAATATATGGAAATGTTTAAATATGTTTTTGGTCTCTGTGACATAGTTACATTTTCATTTTAGACTGTAGTCCCCGATTCTTCTTTAAATATGTTAAAGCGATCCATATGAGAATATAGAATAGTTTTTCTAGTACAACTTCGAAACAAAAAATATATATTGAGGGACTAAAACAGAAAAATTGGTATTTTATAAGGTTCGAATATGCTAAAATAGAACTTACTTAAGCCCTCGTAGGGATTTAATGACTTGTACTTGAAGCTGAAAAGCTGAGTAAGATTATCAAAATTGGGATGCTGCACCACAAGGTTCCATTGTGAGTAGTTCATTCTGTAATTGAAATTTGTGATTGTGACCTTGATCCTCCAGTATTCTTTATAGTTAAGTTTCACATGCCAATGAACTCGAATCGGACACATGTGACTTGTACATTGGACTAGAGGTGTGTTTATAGGTTTGCCTGACGCTGATACAACTGAAGATAAATGTGGAGAGTCTCGACTGTAACACAAATTCAGAAAGCAAAAAAAAAATCATGAGTTGTGAAAATGATGACAAAATCCACTATGAGATGTTTCTGTAACTGAAGATAAAATAAGTTAAACTGTTTTCATATAAGCTATAAGTTATTTTCATAAACTATCCTGAAGAGCTTATGGAAATAATCTGAAAACAGTTTATGGACATTTCATAAGCTATTTCCGTAAGCTCTGCCAAACAGTCTACTATTACAAGATGAATGAAAAGACAGTTTGAGATAAATTTTGGAGGCTTACTTTACACAACTGTCCGGTTGTGTTTTGTTTTGGCAGCCACAGGTGCAGGTTGGGCAGTCTACTATTGTGTCATTGTAGAAGGATGAGAGTGAAACACAACAAGTTGGTGTCTTTTGAGCCAGGAATTGAGAATAAGTGCAAGTAACATTCCATGTCACTGTCATAAAATATACATGTCATGTTAAAGAGAGCCAAGGTTTTGGTTTCCATACTAATAACTCTTCTGAATAATTTACAATGCATAGATAATTGTTCATAGTAAAATTGAAATATAACAAGAAACTGTGAACAATATGGGAAATAATGAACTTCTATGACTAAAGAAAAATCGAAGACCAGAGTTCAAAAGAAGATTAAAATTTGTAAGCCATTGTGATTGGTGTTGGTATGACTCATATTTTACTGATAAATAGACGAGTTCCTCGAGAGAAGAGTAATTTTGTAAACTATACTATAACATCTAAACAGAAGTTGTAATCTGTAAACCCTAAGCTTATATAATAGTAGAAAGGTACTGCAGCCACATTGCAGTCAGAAGCTAGGCGCAATAGGCCGAACTCTGATCAAATATCGTTTTCTTTGTTTGCTTTTTTTGTATCTGTTTACTTTTGAACCAGTGTTGGAGTTCGAACAATTGATTTATAAAACAAATGTTACTATGTACATATCGTATTTATAGATTTTGACTTCATTGAGAAAGTTAGGAAAAGACGATGAAAATGTGGGAAAATAAAAAACTTAAGTTCATGCAATATGCAACTTACTCAATGCTTGTGTGACTCTCCTCTTGTCAGTGGTAATAAATTGAGTTGGTCTAACAATTTTTGCAGGACCACAAGTATAACCAGGACCAGGTGCTCTGAGTGTGAAATTTCTTGGCAATTTAACTGTTTTATTAGTTGTTCCAGCAGAACCAACACTAATCTGAAAAGAGCTTACTGCGTTGCTTGGATCCTGAGCCCATGAATTCAAGATTCCGCCTTTGCAACAATTTGCAATCTGTTGGTTGTAAGGAGTTCCTGGTAACAAATCAACTACTGTTGGATCCTTCTTACAACAATGTGGAATTCCTGCTTTGAATTTTGAACAATCTCCTTGTTCTGTTGTTTGGCTTCCCATCATGTTCCAAATTACTTCCTTTTTCGCCCATGTCCAACCTAATGTCCATCCGGGTTCTTGAATATGGCGATATTGTTGGAAGTTGTACATTGTAACAATAGCCTGGTTAACACAAGATAAAACAATCAAAATATGTTTTTGAAACATTACGGCATGTTTGGTTTGAGAAAACATTTTTGTTTATTTTCTGTTTTCGCTTTTAATTGTGAAATCGTAATTTGTTAGTGTAGAAAACGGTGAAAACAACTCTTTCCGTTTTTCAAAACTATAAAATTGGCTTGTAAGGTGAGATATGTGTCCCAGTTATAAACTCATTTTCAAGTCGTATCGTATCCAGTGTGGAACTTCTCAACAATAATAAACAAATTAACCCAATAAAAACTTTTAAGTCCTGATTGAAAAAGGTATGTGCAATAGAGAATATTCCATCAAGCTAAAACAGTCTAGTTTTACATTTTTGCAAACAACACTTTACATAGTTCTTAATGGTTCCATAAAAGTTTCCAAATCTCAAGTCATTTAATTTCACACCCAAAACTAGAAATCTAGTGCATGACTCGAGTAAACCGATGGTAGGTGAACCAACGGATCTTGGATAGAATCTGATACCATCTTAAACTTTTAGTCAAGCCTAACTCAACCCTACAAACCGGCTTGTTTGGTGAGAGATGTCTCCCACTATTAAACTCATTTTCAGGCCGTATCTGATTCAGTGGGAGACTTCTCACCAATAATAAACCAGTTAACCAAATCAGACAACCATTTAAGTTTTTTAAGTCCTGATTGAAAAAGGTATGACAATAGAGAAAATTCCATATAAGAATCCAAATCACAAGTCAAACTACAAAGTGTTTAATGTTTTTCCAAGCACTTTATCACAATTAAGGAAGTTATGAAGACTTACAATATAACCATCTGGATTCCATCCCATGACATCCCATTTGATTGTTATATTTCCATTTGGATCTAACGGATCATATGCTTCTGTAAATCAACAACCACTTTTACAAATTAGAGAACCAAACATTCACAGAAAAAAAAGGTGAAAATTTGTATCCATTCACACTTTCATAATTTTATAAAGTTAAGATGCAAAACAAATATATATGAATCCAATAGTTAATCCATTCAAATCTCAAAAAATGAATATGTAATTCACCAAAGTTCTACTATAAAGAGACTAACTCACTAACTATTATATGAAGAAAAACAGAAAATATGAACTCATTAATTCAGAGAAGTAACTAGTATAATAAGATAACTTGAAACTTGAAAGAAGTAGAAAATACCTGTGGAAGTGAATAATGTGGAACAAGAGAATAGTAAAAATAGTAAAACTAGAAAGCCACTATGAGATCCAGTGGTAGATGACAATATAGACTTCATTTCTTAGTGCAGATTTTCTGAATTTTTGTACCAATGAAGCTCAAGTTTAAGATCTGCACCAGAAAGGTGTAAGGAATCTTAGCACTCTAGTTTGAGGACAGAACAAGAGTTTTGGTTTTGTGATGAAGTGAAAGTGTAATCATGTTATGTTGTTCAATGTAATCACTGTCTTTATTATAATGTAGTTGAAAAATTAAAATATAATAAGATTGGGAAGATCTGAAGCAGACATTCAGCATCAAATATCAATAATACCCTTATTAGTGACAGCCATCAAAGTCTATAATTTCAAGGTATTGTTGTCAAATATGAGATAATTTATTTTTTTATATATATTTTTTAAAGTAGAATGTTAGCAAATGTTTTAACCATTGTTTAAGCAATCAAAATGATAAAAAAAATTTAAAGAAAATTGTGTAAATATTGCTTTGATTTAAATGTGTTTGATGTGTATTTACGAGACAAAAAAAAATGGTATGAATTTTTTAAACAATATCCTTAAAACATTCGTTAGCATAATTATATTTTTAAAATTAGTAAATTTTGGAGATAAAAATAAATAGATTAGATATAAAGTTAAATAAACATAGTGTCAAACTTTCTCAAACGAAACTTTTTTATGTAATGGACAATTGACTTAATTGATAAGAAGTTCACTCATCTGTAAAGTTGTAGATTCAACTCTAGATGTCGTTGAGGTTTGAGATCTGCATTGACTCTAGTGAATTCAAAAATCTAATTCATAAATTTTTAAGTGTAAAAATTGTAATGATATATAGTTTAGTTTAAATAACACAGTTGATTTTTTCAACAGAAACAAAGATTTATTATGAAATTGGTTATATACTCAAATGCCAATTAGTTGCACATATCTCTTATCAATTGTATTAAAAGCTGTTTAAATGGAAATGAGAAGAAGTAGGTGTAATTAATTTCCCAAAAACAACAAATACAATTGAGGTTTTTATTAAAATAAAATAATCTTGTTGAGAAAAACATTATTGAAGTAAGTATATTAATGAATGAAATTTCAATAAATATTAGTGATTTGTAAATATAATGAAATGATTAACAACTTAATACTTCAAATGAAACCGTTGAAGGTGTGGACAAATGAGAAAAGTAGATTAATTAGCCTTGAATTAGTTAATTGACAAATGGAGTCATTTCCATAGTATTTGAGGACATTATGGGAACAAATAAATGAGACCGACAGAGTAAAAGCTGTTAATTAAGAAAGACAAAGAAGTGAGTGTGAGTGAGTGGGCCTACACTTGAAAACCTCTCTTTCCTCTGTCTGTCGGTGCTCCATTTTAAGATATTTATTTATGTATCATCATATCTTAATTTTAAACTATAGACTACACTATTATAGTTAAATTTAGGTTTAATAGCAGTTTTCGCCTCCTAACTTTCACAAAGTTGCGATTTTGATCCCCTAAAAAAAACTATAAAATCGCCCCCTAAATTTTGCAACTGTAACAGTTTTGGCCACCAAGGGCCAAAAAAAATATAAAAAAAACACGTGGCACCTCACTTAGAGTGCCACGTCAGCGTAGACCGAATCAAAATTGGCCTTGGGGCCAAAACTGCCACAGGTGCAAAACTTAGGGGCGGTTTTGTAATTTTTTTTTAGAGGGTCAAAATCGCAACTTTGAAAAAATTAAGGGTTATTAAGCCTTAAATTTATTCGTTATAGGAACAGAAAAATATGATAAATGAATCACTAATATAAGGCATGACAATTATTATTCATCTAGATCCAAAAAGAAAAAAACAATGTCTTATAACCCTTGCTATTAGTTGCTCAAGGTGTGAAGTAGTATAATTCTGCAGATACAAACGTGAGTGAAACTTCTCAATTGACTGGATTTGAAATGTGAGTAATAATATTTTTGTAGTAAATTTTAGAGTATTACTTTTTCCATCCTATGTCTTTCCTCGCGCGTCCTATTTTTTTTCAAAATTAGTCTCGGAGCATTCCGGATTATATAATCTGAACGCGTCCGGATTGTATAATCCGGATTCCACCGGTACACAGAACTGAAACAGATTTGCATGTCATTGTGGTTTTAATCATTGTTTTTCAATAAATCATTATATATGTATAAAAGGCAATTAACTTAAATATTATATCAAAAAATGATTTTATATATATATATATATATATATATATATATATATATATATATATATATATATATATAAAAAA
>Ga0228710_1012369_pt1 | contig 10605 bp, 6 predicted proteins | sample MedpolnodulmetaG_FD_177995 | JGI IMG/M metagenome (GOLD analysis project Ga0228710, IMG submission 177995) | Root nodule microbial communities from Medicago polymorpha collected in Santa Monica, California, United States - pink nodules | ecosystem: Host-associated > Plants > Roots > Nodule... | reverse complement strand
ATATAAAAATATATAATAAAAATAATATATATATATATATATATATATATATATATATATATAGTAAAGTTTAATAAATATGAACTTAGATAATATTAAAAAAAATGGTTACGTTTTTTTACTCACATAGAAAAAATTACTTAGTTGCTTAATCAAAATGATTTTTTAGTGAGAAAATTTATAAAAAAAATACAAAAGGAGAAATTGCTTTGAAAGTAGGATAATAAATTTTGTTACTTCAATATATTCGAGATTTAATAATATTTTAAGAAAAAGAAAAATTCTTTGTCAAACTTAACTTGTTTTCTGACTGAACTTTGGATCACTAAGACTCAATTTTCTTAAGAACCGAAGGGATAACACACAAAAAAATTGTGAGTCTTTACACTTGCATAGATTCAAATTTTAAAGAATATATCTTCATCCAGATGTTTTAAATTTCATCAAAACTCTCCTTCATATATTTTAATTAATTTTTTTAAAACAATATATCCATCTTTATTAGAAAAAATAATATGAGGCAACCTCATGAAAAAAAATAAATGAAGGAGAAATTGTCTTTTAATTAGGATAATCATTGGATTATTGATTAGATTCCAAATTTAATATTATTTTAAGGAGATATATTAAACTATTTAATTATTTTAGACTGTAACTATTTATAATCATTGTATAATATAGTTTTGTCAAAAAAACATATATAGAAAAAGTTATCAATTAGAAATATTACAAAAGTGATAGTGAATGTATTTCATGTTGTGCTGCATTGTACAATGTATTTTTTTATGATAAGATTTGTCAGATTTGGTATAAAGGAAAATGTATTGTTGTATGGTAATCAAATCCATTGATCCAAAGCCAAATTGGACTTCTAGAAGTGGTAATATGGATCGTACGATACTAATTATACATCTACTATGCAAGATTTTAAACTTACTTTTAAAATATGATTATGTGATTCTAAATTCCTAACCGTTTGATCTTAATCAAACAATTTTGTTTATTATAGATCTAATGGTTTGGTTTTGATATGATATACCCTTTGAAATATATGAAAGTCAAGCAATCCAGTTGGTTTTATTTTGATCAAATGGCTCTTAAAGTGAAAAACTTACTTGTTTTTTTAAATGATATTCTAAACTTCGAATTTAGATCGTCTCATTTTAATCGAACAATCATAATTTGTTTGATTATCTTAATTTTTATGTTTACACATTTCTTGCATACAGAGGATCTTAGTCTAATAATCCTTTTGACCCACCAATACCATTCGTGAACTACCTCCAAATTTTTTGTCACTATATAAACTCTTGCTTTGTCAATTCCTTATCACCATTTTAATTGAAAATTTGCAATCATTCTCTCCTTCTCTCTCTCTCTCATCAATTTTTGTTCAAAATTGACATTCAACAATGACAATTGGAATGGTAGTGTATACTCATTTCAATTACAATGTCAAGTATTCTTCTTTATATTCTTTTCATTATTACAAATTTTGTCTTTTTTTCTTCTTCTTAGGATATGATGTTGGTACCCTGGCTTGAAAAGTTGTTGGCAATCACTACTTTTTTTACAACATGTGAAGTCCACCCAAGAGAGTCGAAAAATGAGTGTAACAAGTTCTGCCTCGATTGCTATGACAATCCATTATGTGGATCTTGCATAAAATATTGTCACAAAGATCATTGTGTAATCCAAGTAAGTGTTGTTTAATTTGATAGCTAGATCTATATAGTATCTTAATAATTTATGTATTTCTCTTCATTTTATTTTTGCTACAATTGAACAATTTTAATCAATACTTTTTTTTTACTTTGGTATGTAAATTTGACCCTTGATACTTACAATTATAAATTAGATAAGGAGATCGTCTTACAATGAAGCAGTTAAGACCACAGAAATTTACAAGCATGTTGACATCCTTGGAATTCAAACCTACGTGATTAATAGTTCTACTGTTGTATTTTTAAACAAGAGAGACCGTGCCCAACCTAAGAGGTACAAGATTGGTAAAATTGGTCACACTAGCGACTCTCTTTGCAAGACATGTGATAGAAATCTTGTGGATTCTACCTACTTTTGCTCTTTGGCATGCAAGGTAAATTCTTAGCCTCAATCTCACTTCTTTTTTTCATTTACCATATCTCTTTGATGTTGGATTTTGACTTTGATCAATAAAATTTATTCATCAAAAATATATTTTAAAATGTTATTAGGATGTCTAATTGAGAATAATTTTTTATTGGTATTTATATTCGAGAGAGCGTCGCTTAGATTAGAATAAATTTTCACTGATTATATTGATTATGTAATTGAGTTTTTCTTTGAGTTATAAAATACTCACTATATTTTTATTTATTTATTTATTTGATTTTCAAAAAAATCAAATAGAAAACTGAATTAAAATGAAATAAAATTGAACGTAAAATGAAATAAAATTATTATATTTTTTAAATATCTTTTAATTTAAATATAATAGAATCTGTTCCGGTCCTAATCCTGAACTAGACATGAAATTAGAATGGGTTCCATTTGATAGTTTCTTTTTATTATATTATGTTTTAATTGGTTCAAACCATAAACATTAGTACATTTTATTCCATTAATTTTTATTGATCCAAACATTGGAGGAAAATATTGGACATTATAACTAATGCATTTCTTTCTTTCATCATCCATTGTTGGACTTTCATTATTTTATTTTTTTTTTGAAGAATAATTAATTAATTTTGCATTGTGCGTATATGATACAAGTTTGAATATATAAAAAAGGAGGGAGGATTTTTCGTGAGCACAAAAGAGATGGAAGAAATGGAAGTATTGCTGCATGAATCAATCAAGGTATCAGCGCCAAAAGAAAAAGCTAAAATATCACGTGAACAAAATCGAAAACGAAAACAAGAAGAAGCAGGAATTGATGAAGAAAATGAAGAGGGGGAAAAGGAAGAAGAGCAAAAGGAAGAAGAAAAAGAAGAAGGCGACGAAAACAATGAAAGCATGCTTCGTGTTAATCGTTCATCATCTTCATTACGCAAGTCCAATTCAAGAAGAAAAGGAATACCTTATAGGGCACCTTTTTTTTAAGTTTGCTAATCAAGGAATAGGATGAAATTTATAATATTATGATTTTGAGAGCCTATTTTTCAATTTGATTTTTTTGTGATCATGTAGAACAATTTGCAAACCCGTCCCTGTTAGAATAATTGATGATGACAAATATACTTTGACATGAACGAGAAGGATGACAAGTTTTGTTGTGAGATAAGAATGATCACAATTTTATTGAATTGTTATTACTTGCATCATTCATTTATAAAAGTTGTTCTAAGTGACATTGTGGTGGTTAGTCACTAACTGCTAACAACCAAAAACAAAAATTGAAATATGCCAGTATTGACTTAGAGGGTTTTTTTTGTTGTTGAAAGATTTAACTTGGAGGGTTATTAAGTGAGGTTGTTGTGCTACTTATATCTCCTTTAGTTTGGAATAACACTGTCGCAGGTCACTAACAATTTCTACTGTTGCTTGTACAATTTTCAGAATTCTGACCATGACTTGGACGACCTCGTATTAGAATGGACAGATGTGTGAAACACTAAAGTTAAGTTTAACTAATTTATTGGTGACATATATTGTCTCTGTATGTGTATAAGTTGTACGCTTCAACGACGCTCTTTAACTACTTATTTAGAGAAAAACAACGTAAAAACAATAATAAAACTATATTTAGAGAAAAAGAACGTAACAACAATAATAATGTTATGAAAATAAGTAAGTAAAGATAGTAATAGAGAAGAAGACAGAATATAAAGAAGTATTCTTATTCATTGATCTATCCCATAATGTTACAAATGAACTCTATTTATAGGGAAATAGAGTAGTTCATGGACTAAGCCCAATAGTCTAGTAGTATGGTCCATTAACCTATTTGCTATATGAACATCCACTTATAATATTCATAACACCCCCTTGGATGTCCATCGAGGATATGCCTCATTAAAACCTTACTAGAGAAAAACCCAATGGAAAAAAAATAGCTAGTGAAGGAAAAAGAGTACAATATCCCTTTTGTGTGTGATAATCTTCCTCAGTAAAAACCTTACCAGGAAAATCCAATGTGATAAAACCATGGTTAAGGGAAAAAGAGTGCAGAACACATTTATGTCTCCCCCTCATAAAGACAATCATATATGAGATGAAGAAAAGTCAAATAATATTTGTTCTAGTTACTCAAAAGTTTACTTGCAGCGACTTGGTTTATCTTCATAGTCTTCTTCAAATTAGCAGTGCTTGAGAAGTTTCTTCATATTGAGTTGTTGCAAGACCCCTTTAAAAAACCCACAATTTTCTTGTATTTGTAAAATCATCATCCGTAATAAAAGAACATTCTCCACTTTCTTGATTATGTTGTTTCTTTAAGATACAAAACATATGCTTGCCTTTGTTCTGATACATGTATTTACTAATATTGACAAAAACAAAATAGCACAATACATATAATTAACAAAATACATTAATGTCCTCGTTTGAACTAAGATATGGTACTTCAGGACCAATTTGAGTTGTTTATCATTTTCTTAAGGACATTATATATACTAATATCAAGTGACATCACAATCATTCTAGTACACAATCAACTAGATTTGTACATATCAAATACATTTGTTATATAGGTTTCTTGATGCACAAAATCTCATTTAAATAATAAATCTGCAAATCCAAACAAACTTTGCACATGCAACATATTTAATTTCAAATATTTCTATAATCAATAGATGTTAGAATCTCTTCAGGAGTACAATAACATTTATACCATCATCATTAAAATGATTATAACAAATTCATTTTCAAACATTTAGAATAGACATATGATGCCATTTCTTCAATGTCTCATGAAAATTAGCTCCTTCATGGAGTTTCATATAATCAATTTCAAGTGAGCCATATAAATACATTGTAACACATCTTTCATATAAATTGAGTCTTTCATTAAACTTTATCAAGCAAGAAAAAGTTTTTGAACTCACTTCAGGTGAGAATGTAACTTAAAAATAAATGATAAGCATTTATCAATTCACTTCCGGTGAACATATCAAACTCTCTATATACACATGTATTATATCATTTCAATTTTCCTTTCGTGTGAAGAATCGTACATGTCTAATTAACTTCACATCTTCCAGTGCGAGGCCTACATGTCCAAAAAGTTTTGTTTTAAAACGAGTTTGATTTTACTAGAATTGTCTTTTTCATCTGCAGATATTTTATTCATCTAAACTATTTAATAGACTTTAACCCATGATCCTCATTATCAATCATCACATACATCGCTATGTTATATTCAAAAATATTGTCAACATTGACTTTATTTCGGTTCCATTTGTTCCATTAATATCTTTCGTTCATGACATACTTTATCGAGATCTCTTTACTTTCATAAACTTCAGGTACCTGGTCAGTTCTTCTGGAACTTAAAAATCAATTATGTCATACGACTTTTTTAGAGTTTACACATTCTTATTTCGGTTATCTTTCCTTTTAACTCCTTTTCTTGATTGAAGATTTTTTTTTATTTGGAACTGATTGGTCTACCACATTTCATGTGTAGTTGAGACTCATTTGCAATAATCCGACAGGGACATATATTTTGTTTGGAGCATTAGCAGCTGCTATTTTATTTGCTTAACTTTGCAAACAAGTTATATCTCGACGATCAAGATGAGACAATAATATTTTCTTTCAAATAATTCATTTGAACTTCAGGTTCATATTTTCAGCTGCTTATTCTCTTCCCCTAATATTGAGAAAACTAATTTATCAATTTTTAATCAGCCTACTGGACTGTAAACAAGTTGGCTCAATACTATTAAGGCTTAATTGCAGTTTTAGCCCCCTAACTTTCCCAAAGTTGCGATTTTGGCCCTCTAAGAAAAAAAACTACAAAATAGCCCCCTAAGTTTTGCAACTGTAGCAGTTTTGGCCCCCAAGATTGATATTGACTCGGTCTACGCTGACGTGGCACCCTAAGTGAGGTGCCACGTGTTATTTTATTTTATTTTTTTGCCTTGGGGGGCCAAAACTGCTACAGTTGCAAAACTTAGGGGGCTGTTTTGTAGTTTTTTTTCTTAGGGGGCTAAAATTGCAACTTTGGGAAAGTTAGGGGGTTAAAACTGCAATTAAGCCTACTATTAATAATAGATGAAGATTCATATCAAATATATTTTCCCAATATTCTTTCAAGATCTATCTAAGTGCATTATATTGGAGCAATTGTAATAGACACAACACATCCAAAAATTTACTTAGATGAGAAATATTAAGTTGTTAACCTAAAATAAATTATAAAATTAGAGGATGACTTTCACATGCTAACTTGTTGGCTTGATGCGAATCAATATATCAACATTCATGATTGTTGATTCCCAAAGTAGAGTTTAGAAGATATTGTCTCATAAGTATCAATATAACAATTAACTTTAGACGTCTAAAGAACAGATCTTCATGTCCATTTTACGAGCATATGCTACAAGTTGTTCAATATAAATTTAAACTGATAATTGATACTTATCAAATTTTTTCTGAAAAGTTCAGAAAATAAACTCTTAGTCAACTTAGTTGAGAAAACAATTTCACAAACTTCTGGTTGTGAGTTAACAAACATACATGTGATCATGTAGTTGATGCATCAATAAAATCATAAAATATCTAAGTGATCCATATGATAGATGTATTAATTTACAAATATCACCTTATATAAGTTCCATCAATTTTTTCAACTATTTTTGAGAATCAATAGTACACAAATATTATTGGTTTAAAGAATCTTTAGGTTCTGCAATAAATGTACATAGAAATTATTAACTATTTTCGTATCATAATAGATCCGGGATAACCAACCGGTCTTGCCAAAGAAAAACTTAATATAATATGTAAACTTCTGGTTTACGATAATGTGCGTTTCAATTGCACTAATATAAGTGTAGTAAAAACCAGAGGAACGAGTAGCTTTTCCGCTACACTAATTTTCTCAATCGTGTGTTTCGTAATATAAAGATATTTACCATCTCAATTTTTTCCTTTTCAATATGATATTAATTTAGATTAATATCTTAAAATTCAATAAAATTTATAAGATGCAATCTTAATATGTAACATTGTTCCTCCATGTAACAACACAATTGTTCTTCAGGAGCCTTCATTAGTCATGCAGTTCTTCGGGAACTATATCATAAATGATGATGATAAATCATTATTTGAGCAACCCTTTCGGGATTGTTTAATACACTCAAGAATGAATATTTAAAATATGATTTGTAAACTTCTGATTTACAATAACATATTCTAAAACCTTTATTTATCTTTTGCATTACCATAGATAGAAAAAGAGATAAACACGAATTTCTCCAACAAATAAGACTATATAAACCATACACATTTCTCATGTGAGTGATTAAGAAACACAAATTGTTAATAAGATATATTTTCAAAGTTTGACATATCCAAAGTTTAAGTTACATGTAAGATCAAAATCAAATAGGTTTATTTCATTAGAAAGTATCCATATCTTCCATATAATATTTACGAGATAAAAATCTTGTGAAATAAGAAAGTATTCATAATCAAATATATTTGTTCATAGAATAAGAAAACAATCTTACAAGATTCTAAAAGAAAACAAAGCATATAATAGAAGTTTAAAATATTACCTCCTAAAAAATTCTTTGATCAAATAATGAAATAAAATATATTTTTGATCAAATACTAATTTTTCAACTCGTCTAAGTTCATACTAGCGGAACTTTATGACTTTGACATGTAACATATCAATAGTAATATCTACTAAATCAACTACCATAACCACAATGTTGGTTATATAAAACAAATAACATGAATCATTCACTTCTAAGAATGACGTTCAATTTATGATGTGATCTTTCACTATTTTAATCAATAACCACTTTTTTCTTAATTATAATTATAAATGTAACTAATATTTCATAAATATTCTTGAAGATGTTTTCTGAAATATTCTTGAAGTTGTTTTCTCAATTTGGCTGCTTCAGGAGCATATTTGAGTGGTGTATAAATGAGCATATTGTCTCTTTACTTTTTTTACTTTTTCCAATCAATTCATGGTCAAAATATCTAGTTCTTCAGGAACTCAACATCAAATCGATCTTATAGATTTCAATCTTAGTCTAAATGTACAATTGTTCTTCAGGAACTAAAACACTAATATTTATAAAAATGATGATCAAGAAAAATCACATTGATTTTTTTATTTTATTTTTAAAATCCTACTATATTGGTTCTTCGGGAACTATAACACAAATCATCGCAAACAAAGATGCTTTATTTATTTTTAGCAATAAACTCTTGAATTCAAACAAAACCGTTACAAGTAAATCTAAATGATATAGTAAAGACAATATCAGTAAATCTAAATGACCAAATCCTATCACTAACATATTGAAAACAATATCATTTGAATCGACAATTGATTAGTCTTTTTGTCTGTTTATTTGACTCATGTACATGATATCAAATTTTGAGTATAATTGGATAGTCACCACCAATGCAGAAGTATGTCACCTATATATAGGGAAAATTCACCTTTTAAACATTATATGAAAAAAAAATCATAATTGCTCATTTACTCCTTCTTCACAAACGCATAGCTATTAATTATAGTAAAGACGCCCTCTAAAAAAAATCGCATAGCTATTAATTATATAGTAAAGACACCCACTAAAAAAAATCATGAAGATGGATTCAAAATCATTGCACGTTTGGACCGCTATTAACTAGTGACAAAACACATGTATAGGGATTCCGTTTCAAAAATTTGTTCATATACTTTCTCAGATACAATCAAAATAAAAACAGATTACCCTATTAACTAGTGACAAAACAATTTTTTTAGCCAAAATATGAATGGAAAATAACAGCACATATGACCTTTAACTGGAGTCAGAGAAAATAGGGATTCTGTTACTGATATTATTCTACGAGGATTCAATTACTCATGCAACCCCGCATACGATAAAAATAATAATGAAAATTGTACTACTTTGTAAACTTAAGAGATGTTTAATTATTTGATTCTTTCTAGTTCTTCAAAATCTAATTTTGATAAAAAAAAAAGAGTATAATAAATCTAATTAATTCATTTGTGCAATCCTGGAAGGATGTATGGTCGTTCAATTCATTAGGAATTCAGGATGAATTAAGCTTTTAACCTCTTCAAGAATCAAAATAATTCATTGTGCAATGTAATAATCCTTCTGGGATGCATACTGAATTCTTTAGGAATCAATGGAATTGGTTTGAGTTCTTTAAAATCTCCATATCATATAAATTCAATTATTTATTCAAGGATGCATAAGTATCGTATTCTTCAGGAATTCATATAGAATAAAACCAAGTTTCTTAAGTTCTTTAGGAACTATGCAACATATCAGATTTAAACAATAAAATTGATTCTCTAAGTAATCCTTCAGGGATTTAACGCTTTTGAATTCGTCAGAGAAAATAACATTGAGTTCTTAAGAAACTACGCTGTGCTTTTAAGCAATCCTTCTAAAAAAAATCAATCCTCACACGTTGAATTCTGCGGGAATTCAACAATTAAAAAAAATCCTTTTATTTGATTCTTTTATGTGATCTCATTGTATGGGTTATAATTGCAAGAAGAAATCAAGTTGATCTCCTCTTATAAGCCATCAATTATCGGCTCAATATTCACTTTAGCTTTTGTATATAATCAAAAGAAAGAAAAAAAAACAAATAGGCATAATTAATAGTTCAAATTCAAACATGAATCGTATGAAATATGAGATTACCAATTCAAATAGTAACACAACGTATAATATTGAAAACAAACATATCACATACACAGGTTCATACGATTTAAAAATAACAAACAACAGCACTAACATATCTATAAGGCTTTGATTCCAAAATGATGGAATTGTAACAATAGCCTATAATCATCGATACAAAATTACAACTTATTATAACAGATTAAGAAGAGTATCTACTTCTTAGTTGGTTAGAGCGTGCTAATAACTTGTTATAAAAATAAGTAAATAAAGATAGTAATAGAGAGAAGGAGAAGAAGAGAGAATATGGAGAAGTATTCTTATTCATTGATCTATCCCATAATGTTACAAGATTACTGCTCTTCCCCCCAACACAAAACACTCGCACTTTGCAGCCATGCCCAAAATGCCCCTGCGCTAGTTAACTAGCGCACGTGTAAAATAATGCGCAAGTTAAGTGGAGTGACGCAAGTTAAGTGGCACAAGTTAAGTTGAGTAACACAAGTTATGTGGCGCAAAATAGCTATTTTTTTTAATTTATTTACTATTTTCAAATTATGGTATTTACTTTATTCTAATTTATTTATTAAAATTAATTTATTTACGTATTTACTTTATTCTGATTTATTTATGAACTTAAAATAAATATTGATTCGGTTTTAGTCATTAAATAAATACAAATATAAATAAAAGGAAATGAACTAAATTAATATTTATTCATTAAATACAAAATTAGAAAATAAAAGCAAATATAAATAACAAGGAATGAACAAAATTGAGGCAT
>Ga0228710_1012368_pt1 | contig 10607 bp, 6 predicted proteins | sample MedpolnodulmetaG_FD_177995 | JGI IMG/M metagenome (GOLD analysis project Ga0228710, IMG submission 177995) | Root nodule microbial communities from Medicago polymorpha collected in Santa Monica, California, United States - pink nodules | ecosystem: Host-associated > Plants > Roots > Nodule... | reverse complement strand
CATACCGGCAATTATAATCAAGGATTATTTTATCAACCATCATCTATTTCAGAGATAACCTCTGACACATTTTTCAAATATAAAAAAGTTAAGTATCCTCCGCCAAACGAAAAAGTGAATTAAACATGATCCTTTTGTACAAAATACAATAAGAAATAGCAAGCAAATCAATCTTCAAAAATTTCATTCTAATACTAAACTTATATAAAAAAAGCAGGAGAAGTAAAAAAAATGCAGGGTATAAATGCAGGGGTGTAGAGTATAACTTCCTGTTGCACTTTGGATATAAAAATGTCAATCCAAATTAGATCGCTTATATTTTGATCATATCGAGTTTATTGTTTAAACAAACATGCAAACAAACCAAAACCCATGTTATTTAGATTGAATGATATATTGTCTCAAAATCGATCGAAAGTGCATCACTTTACAACAACAACATTGCCTTTGTCAGCTTCGTCGAGCCACATATCCTCGATCATGCGTGCCACATAAGTGCCAATCTTTTACAATGTAGTGCGCATATTAGTTTAACTTTTTAGTCTTCGATGTTTCTCTTGTGCTTTAGTTTATTATTTTTTCGGGTGCAAGTTTTTGGCTAATCTCTTTGGTATCACAGTTTAACTCTCTATGCTATTGTTGCAATGTACTTTGCTTGTTGGTGTCCTTTGATGACGTCTAGTTTCATTCTTTTGTTTTCCAAGGTACTTATGATCTTGTCGTTTTATATGAGTCTAGTGCTTAAAGTTTTTTTATTTTGCAGTAATTATGTACATTGCGTTGAAAGTGGGAAGTTGTCTACACATGGTGCAACGTTTGGCCTTTTAACAGTTTGAATGAATGAAATATAAGTCTTTGACCAATAAATAATCTAACAAATTCACTATCAGTTGTATTCTGTTAAACAAGCAGATTGTTCAATCATTTCATTTTTCACCAAATTGACAATATGTGATGAAATTGGCAATTTTTAACCCAGCCCCTCTTGCAGATCTTCTTATTCTTGTTGCAATACCCGCATACAGCAGTTTGGCAATCCCGAGGCAATGATCGTGTTTTCACGCAAGGGCTCAATGTCTATTTCGCATATGTTCAATCCTCCGTATGGAGCCATATCTCTGAATAAGGTTTACTCATTGATAATTCCGCAAGGAAGACAATTACATTCAGAATCCTTCATGATCCTACCATTCTAGCACTACCACCCCTTCTTTTATTACAAATAAAAAAGACTATAATCTAATGTAAACGTCATAACATCAATTGACCGTGCGTAGCTGATAGCTCCACTGACATTATCAGTTATTGTCTAGAATGCACCTTTACTTTGAAATAAGCCAAATCAATCATTACAGGTATAAAATGCATATGTATACCTTTCTACTTTTGCTAATATGAAACAGTACAGCTACAGCACAACCAACACATCGGCAGACACAAGAACTAAAAAAAAATTCAATCTACAACTAGTCCTGAACTCCTTCGATAAAATTAATATTATATTTCTGGTTTTCACAATGATTTAAAGGGCAGTCTAAACAGTAGAGACACGTACCCATTCAAATTTATGTGCAACTAGCCAGCTACCAAGACCTTTAATAGCCAAAAGGAAACGCATCTTAGGAGCATACTCAGTTGGATTTCAACTTTGTTTGCGTAAAAGACTGCCTTGTAGAGAGAGGGGAAATAATCTCCCAAATATTGTGCAAGAAACCTTTATTATAAACATTATTCTTAACAACTACCACATCCTCTAGAGGTGATCTTCGAAAGAATGCTCTCCATTTGTTGCTCGACAACGATTGTTTTTCGCTGTTCATTCCACTGATACTTTGTTTTAGCGCTGCAGCACTAGCCTGCGCTTCTTTTAACTTTCTCTGCCAGTCCATGTAGTCTTGCCACTTGAAGGTCTGCAATACAGAAAGAAGCCATTAGTTGCATTGAGTTCCATGTCCATGGTATAACTAGTGCTTCTGATAAGCGCTATTTCCCCTCTAAATAAACCACTAACACAAAGTAGATTGGATAATGATAAAATACCTAGAGCAATGGTACTTACGCAAATCTGCATTCACAAACCAGCAAAACTGTATAAATGGCTCTATCGGAATTCAAGTGGCCACAGTTTGTGTAGGGTTGTGAAAGCAAGGATTCTGCTACTAATGGACAAACAAGGTGCAGAGAAAGGGAAAACACACACATACATATAAACAGAGATCAAATATTCTAGTTCTCATCAAATTGCAGCAGGATTTAAACTGGAAAGCTCCAACAAAGCTGTCAATTTGTTGTAATGTAAATATCTTTCTATAATCTCAGTTGATGCCAACTTCCAAATCATGTATTATGCTTAGCATTTTCTTACAAATAATAGACACAGCGGTATCCATACATGTTTAACTCAACTAATTATAGGCATAGTAATGAGATCACTGATGTTATGGGGATTTTTGTTTTGCATGAACAAAAGAGGATATGGCATGCTACTTTCTGGATCCTCCTAATTACTAGAATTTACTGACACGGTCATTTCAAGGCCAGATGTAGAAAGTACCTCATTAGTGGTAGTGTTGCTAAGGCAAAGCTTTGCATGGTAACCAAAGAATCCGCCTAACAGCATCCCAACAATTGCAACGAAAACTATAAGAAGAATCTGAGTGTTGTAGGATCCCAATAACCACTGCATGATAATAAAATATCATTGACCACAAAATGGAAAATAGGAAGAAAAAAAATAGAAATACATGACAATCAACAAGTAAGAAAAACCTCACCTGTACAACATGGGGAGCTAAATCCCAAAACGAATTTTCAATTCCATAATAAACTGCAAAGTTATGATAAGAAAAGAAGAATCAAAAACAGTAAGATACAATTCAATCTTCAGACAAATATTTACCTGCAAATTTATATTACCTGTTAGAATATAGACAACTTTTAATTCTTTTAGTCTTCCTGCGAGAATTAAACCTATGAGAACTGTTCCATACATACATAGAAGGAAATGCCTACAAGACACGAAAAAATCACAAATAAGAATGGAGCCTAAAATGAAAATGCATACTGTATTGGATATCCATGCCAGAGCGGAAATCAGCCACTAAAATTTGTAGTACTATGAGAAATTAGAAATGACTTAGATTTTTAATATCTATTTTACCTAATATATGGAAGGGAAACAATTTAAGTAAAAACACAATTTATGGGGATTTTTGTTTCACATCTAAAATTGAATTTCACAGGAGCCCCTAATATGGTCCCCTTTCTTTAAGGTCCATCGCGGACCTCCTAATATGACCGGTTATAGTAGGTTCCGCGTTGCTTCTTCAAAAAAAAAAAGGCTCAAATTGTGTGGGTTAAAATTGCAATGGAGTTGGTGGAGATACTGCGGACCAGAGGCAGGGAGCGCGGACAGAGTGAATGTGAAGGAGATAGAAAACTCTCAAATTTCATCATGTCTCTGATTTAAGTCTACAATTTCATTATCTTTGAAAGCTGAGCAGAGAGTTTATGAGACTGAGTTATGAAAGTTTGCGTCTTGAAACCATCTCATAAAACAACGCCCACATTATGTTACAACTTCTCCCATCCCATCACATAAAACGACCCACATAAAATCCCAATTGCAACCCCAACAAAAAGGGAATCGAGGACCCAAGTCTATGTTTACAGTCAGATCTTGTGGAACTTTTTGCTCTGATTGTGCAGTAAGTTCAAGAGAGTGACATGCAAAATGAAGAGTTACTGTTCAGAGAAGTCAAAATCTCATGATTTGTGTTGCAGAGAAAGACGTGTTTTGTTTTTTATAAGAAATTAAAATAAAAACTAAATATTAATCTAGAATTGCAGATCCATAAACATCAAATTTCAGTTTCAGTTTGGGCTTTCTGTAACTTGATTCTTATTAGTAGAACCAAGACATAAAGATTAAAGACCCATATCTAACCCCATAATCTTAATTAGCTCACACGGTAGAATCTTGGTTGTGTTTTTCAAGAACATAAACAAGGGCCTGGTCACGAGGTGGAAGGAGTTGGAGGAGAGAGAAGAACGTGACAATACTGCTCTGACACCCTTAGAGATGCATGCATTCTGCTCTTGCAAAGTGCAATAAAGGATTACAAATTTTTTGTATCATCTAGATTTCTAGCCCCAGGAATAAGACCAGTGACCCAAGAAAAGTTTCCATCCAGATATTCATAAAATTTCCATCATCTGGACTGAACAAACCCACCTGATTGAAAAGAACTTTCACTAAGAAAAATGAATCATCCAATCCATTCCAACATAAATATGCTTACTCTAAATAACTCAGGGTCATAATAAAATAGTCTCTGATGGAACACACCACAACCATATAGCCACCGAGGCCATATTCTTAAACACAAGATTTACAAGGCGGAAAGACCCAAACCCCCTTCACTTTTAGGTATAGATTGAATATGAAATTGAAAATCAGAGACAAGAAAGGACAGGATTTTAAAGGCTGTTGCAGGATCTCTTTAATGAAACTTGTCAGAACACAACATATAAGAGGATATTTCGGTCTCTACAAGTTTCTATCTGAAGTTCAAGAAGATACCTCGTGTTTTGTGTGATCGTCAGCTCAATAGTTTTATCCTGGGGAAAGGAAATTCCCTCAATTTTTTCTTTTATTTTTAATTTTAATTTGCCCAAATTCTTTTATGAAGAAGTTAGATCACACAAAACAATAATCACGTCAAAACACATTTTGTTAACTATAACTGTAAGAGTCCAAAATCAAAATGTGGCCAGGATCTGGATCATGCAGAAAACAAGTCTAAAATGTGGCTAGTGTACTTTAGCATAAATAAGAAAAGGGTTTAATAAGTAAATGGTCCCTATAAAATCCTCAAATTTCGCTTTTAGTCCCTCTAAAAATTTTCACCAAGTTTTGGTCTCTCAAATGTTCTTCGTCACTAATTTTGGTCCCTACTGTTAAATGGAGTTAACTGACTCTGACATGGCAGTGCCCTGTGTACCTGTACTCTAGGATAAATACGATAACAATAGGTGCAGAATAAGTATTAAGGAGGCTATATGGTAAGAAAGTTATTGATTAGTTGTTTAATTGTGTATTATGGCAGTCCGCGGTAGGACGAGGACAGTTATGTCAATCTGTGCGTTTGTGCACTCATTGTGCGAAGTTCTAAAAAGTTTCCATTTTCCGTTACAAAACATATCAATAACAAACAGATGCACCACATATAGAGCTCACCATAAAAGAAAAGCCATGAAATATCGAGTGTTTCTCTCCCCTATGCAATTATTCTGCAAGTAAAAAAGCTTTAGTAAAATCTAAAATAAACAGATGATTTATTTATTAAGAGTCGCTTAAGTAACCTTATAAAGAAGGAAAATTTCAACGATTACTAACCATCCATCCACAGTGATGGTCAAATCGTGCAACACATCGATCACAAATGCTACAATGCTTTGATCTAGCAGGTCTGCAAACAAAATTAAGACAAAATTATACGTAGATTTAACTAATATTTCACCAAATTTAACACTGGCAGCAAACTCACTTTGGAATTTTGCAAGTGGAACATTCTTTCTTTGAAAAAATGATATTATCATAGGGATAAGCAGCAAGATACTGAGAAACATTCTCAGCCTTTATTGTCCCAGGATCAGTAAAGCTGGTCAAAAGAAAGAGCAGAATTCCAACAGCAGCAGCGAAGAAGCTTGTGTACCTAAGGTCTAACAGAATTCAGGATAGAATAATGCATAATGCTGAAGAATGCATAAATCAAGAAAAGAGTACAATAATGGTGTGTCGGGTACCCTACTTGTGAGTTGCACTTAAATAGTATCCAGGGATATAGGCAAAGGAAGAGTTGACGGCAAAATAATATGTAAAGCTGATTATCACAAGATATATGATCTGCAATAAACACAAATTTATTTATCAAACCAACAGAGAACACCACAAAATGATGTTTAAAAATAAATATTCTAAGATTTTCTTATAACAAATTCATGCAGGATAATGCCCCTGTTTTGGGCCCTGTTTGGATAAACAACTTTATTAAACACTGATGGTATAAGCGTTTATCATATAACTTCTTATGTATAAGTATGTTATTTCTACAACAAAAGATAAAATAAAGTCAAATTGTTTTCATATAAGCTCCAAGTTGTTTTCATAAGCTATCCTAGAGAGCTTATAAAAATAATCTGTAAATAGGTTAGGACATGCCATAAGCTATTTCTATAAGAAATCCCAAATAGTTTCAGAAAGTGTTTATGTCAGTAGATAAGCACAAATAAATCAATCCAAACAGACCCCTGAGTCGCACAATTTGGTCGAATAATCTGTCAATTCAGTCCCTAAAGTATCATTCTCTCTCCAATTCAGTAGTCCCTAAAGTATATGAAAATTCATCATGTTAGTATCTAAGACCTTTGTAGCACCGATACCCCTGATCAAAGGTGTGTTCAACACTGACACATGATTTCGTTCAAATCATTCATTTTCTCAAATTATTACCGGATACAGCGTTGTGTCTTTGTTCATACTCTAAGACTAACATAGATACATTTACTAAGTAGGACTAAATAGATACTCCCTCCGTCTCAAAATTATTGTCTTTTAACATTTTTTTCTCAAAATAATTGTCACAATAGAATACCAATGCAACGTTTTTTTCACTATTATACTCTTAATTGTTGAATTTCATTCAACTTAACTACTACACAAATTACAATTAATAAGTGTATTTTAGTAAATGATACTAATTTTACTATTGAAATCAACACAATTAATCATTTTCTTAGAAATCGTCAAACAAACATTAAACGACTAATTTTGAGAAGGATTTACATACTTCAAGTACTAAATAGGAGAGAGTGTGATACTACTTTAGAAGTAAATAAATTGATTGATGGTTTGAATCACAGTGAAAACCAATCTTAAGATTTAGAATACATTAATACCAATTTATGATCACAATTCATAATCAATAGTTGAAGAAATCGGAATAATAAGGTGAAATCAAAATGGAAACCTGTAAGAGAGGATTGGGACGATCGCAGCAGTAATATTCAACAGAAAGAACGGCATTGGTACACTTAGAGCCAAAAACAGCGCCAACAAAACGCCTGAGAGAGAAATTACAGAGAGAGATTGAGATTGAGGAATAGTGAAACAACATGAAAATGAAAATGAATGATTGAGAGAGAGAGAGAGTTGGTTACAGAAAGTAATCGTAAGCGCCGAAAGTGAGGAAAGAGTGAATGCGTTGAATGAAAGTGCCTTCGAAAATTGGCCATCGACCGCAAAGGAAAGAGATCACAACCAAAGCTGTCACCAATCCATGGCATACCAATAACAAACCTACCCCCATCACACTACCAATTCAATTCCACTCCCCAATTCCAATTACAAACTCAACCATTTTTATCTTACCTTCCTTTAATTTTATTTATTAATTTATTAATTGCTTTTGTGAAAATTAATACTTGCATTTTTATCTTGCAATTGCACTTCCTTTTTGTGGAGTGTTTTTTTAATAGGTTATTTAAGTTTATACGGTAATATAAGGATTTCTGAGACTATTGATAAAAACTTATGAAAATAGCTTATAACTTATACTACAACAATTTAAATTTATTTTAGCTTTTGTTATAGAAATAAGTGTCAATTATGATAAACACTTGCTCCCTCCGTTTTTAAATATAAGCAAATTTTGTACATATATCATTAATTGAATGAACCTAAAAATCAAAATTTGCTTATATTTAAAAACGGAGGGAGTATGTTTTACTCCCTCTAGTCACTATTATAAACAAAAGTTAGCTTTTTACACTCATTTAATAAATGATGTATGTGGTTTATATATAGACCACATACATCATTTAATAAATGAACCTAAAAAGACAACTTTTGCTTATAATAGTGACCGGAAGGAGTATGTTGTAAGCTGAAAATTAAGTTGTTTATCCAAAAAAGACCTAATTGTATTTCATTTTCAAACTTGACATGTTTGGATTGACTTATTTGAGTTTATCTTCTTGCATAAGTTTTGTATGACTCGTTGGTAAAGCTTCTGAAAACGCAATTTAATATCGTTAGCCAACATGCAAGCAAGAAGTCTTTCCAATTCCACCAATCATGCCTTGTGGTAAGAATTCAATATGTTAACCAAGGATGTGTTTAACTAGTGTAGGTGCCCGTGCGGACTCCGCACGGGTTGGATTAAGAGTGTCGTCAATCTTTTTTTAAATGAATTTACAAATTGTCATGTACAACAGTACATAGAAAACAAATGTTATTGTTCTGGATAGGTTAGAAGGTCAATTCAATGATGACACGTGGACTAAACATCCACCAGACTAAGACCATGACCGGCCCAACATATATTGAGGCTCAAGACGAAATCTAAAATGAGGCCTTTTAAGTTATTATTAGTTTGTGAAGAAAAAAAAGTTATTAATTTTATTTGTTTCTCTACTGACTTGAGCGTCGGAGTGCTAACATGCCTGCATGCACCTTCCATTCTACCGTAAAGACTCATCGCCATTGTACCGGAACACTCTCCACTACTGTTGCCTCCATCGATTCCTCACCGAACAGACCACCAGTTACCATTGATTGATTAGCAACTAATTTAGTAAGGGAACCATAGTTTCAATTATAAAATTAAAAAAGTATACCAACAATGAGAATACCATACCACGCAGATTTGTTAGCAAACAAATGAATAGTCACGCAACAGTTTAAAATTCCAGAGTAAATTTAGAAATGTCGTGATTTTATAGGAACTAAACATATTTATTTATAAACATAAAATTTCATTAGATATAGATAAAGAAACTATATATTGTAATAAGTTAAATATAAAGCATGTAAATAAATTACAAATAAAAAATATAATTATGTCTATATATACTATATTTTATTACCGTGTTTTTTAAATTGGTTTAAATATTATTTTAATTAATGGTTAAGTAAAGGGAAAATTCCTTATATACGATATTTAGTGTGACGATAACGATAGTTAAATATCATAGTAACATGAAATCATGAATATTTGTACTAAAGATATGTGTATCTTAAGTTAAGATATGAAATTCCTTATATACGATATTTAGTTAAGATATGTGTCTTCTGGTTTTGATCCTTGTTTGCACTGAAGTAGTCTTGGATGCAGTCAGCGGCTCTACGAATGGTTTCTTGTTCTGGTATGTCTCTATCCTCAAATATGCTTTGATTTCTGGCATACCAAATTCCATAGATAATTGACAAAACATGTTTTTACATGTATGCATATATTTGTGGATCAATTTCTAATTATGTTTTAGATAGTTATTTAAATATATGGTACAATTATTTAAAATAATTTTTCTTTAATTATTTTTAAAAAGTACAAATTTTACCGAAATATTTACCCCAATTTTTAATTCAATTTTCCTTTCATTTCTTCTAAATAATGCATTGTAATGAGAATAATTGTTTTTTCATTGCAGTTAACATTTCAAACCTTTATAATTTTGTAGAATCAAGGTACTTAAAGTATGAAATTAACTTAAAAATTTCAATCACATTGTTATGGCACCAAATGATGGAGACATAAATAATAGTGAAAGAAAAGGGCAATTAAGACAAAAACATGTCAGCAATACAGAAGCAATCCAGATTTGCCTTAATTAAGTCACTAATAGAGCTAGTCCTAGAATTTCAAGTATTGGTTGGAATTGATAACTCAATGATAGAAAAAATGTCCATGAGCCAATTGCTAACTATGGATAACCTTTATTTTCATTACGATCATGAATCTGCATATAGCAATATGCCTTGTTGATTATCTTATTTTATCCCATTGTGTTCATCTTGGTTATCTTATTTTACCTGAGGTACCTTCCTCTATAGATTCGCATCGCAGTTTGCTTTTATGAATCTTGTTTCCAGTTTTCTCCAATTTTTATTCTGTCTAGAATTAACTCTAGATCTGTTAACAGGGTTGTACATTGAAATTTGGGTGCTGGTGCTCGCTGAATCGTGAGCCTTGTGTAAGTCTAAGATGTCATTCCTAGCTCTGGAGATAACAACTTCCTTAGGTATGTCTTTTTCTTCAAAAATCAACCGGTTTCTCGCATGCCAAATGTTGTAGATAATAGCCAATATTTTGATCAAAATCTCATTAAACATCGCGGCAAAGATGTTAATAACCCAGTCAGAAAACTCCCTTATGGTTATTCCTTATTCTAATTATTTGCTTGGATGATTGCATATGCCGAGTTAATATAGAGTATGTTTAATTTAGTTTTCTTTTATAATTGATATGTCATGGAAGACTTTCCTTAATCTTTAATTCTATCTTTTCGTAACTTAATAAGTTTTTGTAATGAAAATAATGATAGGCAGATGATTAAATGCCCTGCAATTTGTCTCAAACAGTCTTAGATGCAATATATTTTTTTTACCAATACGGTGTTTAACAAATATAGAAGTTTGTTGATATCAGAAGTTATGGTGGTAACTTTCCTTGTTCTTCATTTTTGATGAATTTATATCTGTTCAACCACAAGAAAATGTCATTTATTTGTTTATTTTGTGAGAGAATACAATAAATATAACACAC
>Ga0228710_1012367_pt1 | contig 10607 bp, 5 predicted proteins | sample MedpolnodulmetaG_FD_177995 | JGI IMG/M metagenome (GOLD analysis project Ga0228710, IMG submission 177995) | Root nodule microbial communities from Medicago polymorpha collected in Santa Monica, California, United States - pink nodules | ecosystem: Host-associated > Plants > Roots > Nodule... | reverse complement strand
CATTATGGCTGCAAGGCTGTTCTATTTCAAATTCAATTTGCTTAGAATTGATTTCTAACTGCAGCTATTCTTTCTAGTTAAAGTTTCCATCAACAGGTGTTTTCTATTCCATTCCAATTGCAAGGCCATGACTCTGCTCTACAAAGTTAAAAGATCCCATCATGAAGAGAACTGGTGGCCCTTTGCATCTTTTATTTATTTCTTCTTCATGCATTTGATTTTTCTTTTCTTTTGTATTTTGTATAGGTTTAGATTTATCATTCTGCATTTTATTATTCATTTATTTGTTCATATTTATTTTTCGAGGACCGTAGAATGTATAATAGGTTTTTATGTAATAGTTTTAGGTGCATGTGTGCGTGTATGTTTACCTTTTATGCTTGGTAGTTTAGGTTAAATGTCCTCGTGGTGGTCCAACACCACCATAAGGTACCTACGTTTTACTTTCCTTGCTCCGTTAGTTTAATTTTAGTCTTATTATTCAAAAAAAACAAACAAAAAACATGCAAATAACAAAAATCACCAAAAACATTTTCATAAATAAACCTTGATTCCCAAAATCAAGTGATCCTTTTATTTTTATTCTTTCATAAATCAAACATTGCAATCTACATTAATCATATCTTAAATCATTTTTCTTTTAACATAAAAAACACAAAACAAACTTATTTTGCCACTTGGCTTTTCATTTAAAAACATTTTTCAAAACTAATAAAAAACACACAACAAATCAAACGTCAATTTTTACCCCGAACTACGAGGTTTTGATCCCTCACGGGTACGTAGGCAAAGGACACTCGTCCTTCCAAATCAATAAAAAATGTAGATAAGTAGGTCTCTTTCTTCTTTCACCACTTTAATCCCTTTTTTAAAAATAAGTAAGTTGTAGCACAAAGCGTTAAATAAAACCAAGAGGTTCCGTAGGATACTACGGACATAAAAGGTGCTAACACCTTCCCTTTATGTAACTAACCCCCGAACCCTAAATCTTTTCAAAGGGGTGTTTCGAACTTTTTTCCCCTTTTCTCTTAAAATTAAATGTTCAGTCGTAAAATAAAATAGTGAGTCAAACGCTAATCAAATAGCCTTGATCTCCGAAAAATGGCGTGACAACCCTAGTAGTAAGTACTTAGGAGGTGGCATTACTAATACTGAGTAAAATCTGTTGAACCTAGGATGTAACTTGTTTTTAATTAGGGAAACAAACACCAAGGGGAATGAACCTAGTAAGACCATTATCCTCGACCTCTAGGTAAGGTAGACGCTAATAGGGCTGCTTGTTTGTAGAACTACTTAGGGGAGAAGGATAGTGCGCTATTAGTGTCATAAGATTCATAGATGGGAAGACCTTCGGGAACATTGACATTCATTGCCTTTGGAAACCTAGGAACACCAATTTAAGTTTATGTTTCAATTACCTTTGAATTAACAAGACCCCGCACATAAGGATAAACGTGCGATCAACAGGTGCAATTAGTAATAAAAGGAATATACCTAGGTCAACCGAGATAGTATAGACCCCGCAAGTAAGGATCACCGTGCGATCAGAAGGTGCAGCTTGACAATAAGGGAGAAGACACAATCTCTATTGGAACATTGCATCAAGTACATTGTCAATGGATCATGCCAAGGAGAGGAGAATGAAGACAAACATGGGGCACCACAATCCAATAACAATGAAGTAATTATGAAACATGAATGAAACTAGCCAAATGAAGGTTTAAGCATTATATACCATGTTATCTGGGTAGTAGTCAACAATTACACTATAATAATTAATCTTTTCATACATTGTAACTAACACATCTAATTAATCAAATAAGCTTATATTACACTATATATTTCTGCTTTCATTTATGCATTTCTTAGTGTAGCTAAAACCCAATAATAAATGTACCTAACGCAATAGTGGAGAAGTTAGGGAACCTATAAATGATTTGCGCAAACTCTAACCTGTCATCTTCACATCTAAACTCCTTCTTGTGGAGAAGTTAGAGTTTGCAATAGTTATCTCCATCCATCAAGTTCAGCTCACGATGAGCTAAACCCCTTCTTGTGGTTTAGAAGACATGTCTTACTTGCGATATATAAAGCTATAACGTTGAGCTTCTTTCTAACAAATTGAATTAACTCAAAATCATTAGAAGTGATAATTGATCACTTTTACTTCTAATGCTACAACTCTCTAATCCTTTGCCGGTATGGGAGTGGAACATGTTTGTTAGATATGAATTTGTCTTTAAGCATCGAAAAGTGAAAAGATCAAGAGAGACTTCTTGAACATCAACTAGATCTTAGAGGAGCCTGGAAGCTATGTGAAGCTATAACTAAGCGCTAAGATCTAGATAGGACTTTTGTCATAGGCGTAAGGGCTCAATAAGAATACACTTCGTGTGGAAAAATTGAGCACATAACCTAGAAATGTAAGGTGTTAAGTTCTGCGTAATTGTACCCCTAACGGTGTGTCATTACGGCCTTAACACGAAGGCTGAGGTAACACTCCCATATGTTACTAGGTTGCTAGGAAGTGGTAGAAAGTTATATCTTTGTAAATCGTAGTAAAGCTTTGTTATAACTGAACCTAGTTTAAACCCCACTATCCATCTTGAGATTTTCTAAACCTTTTTAAATGTTTTCCCAACCTTTAACATTTTATATTTACTGTTGTGACAAATGATTTATTTTATTTTCTTGCAGACAAGTTTTCTACTGTAAAGTTATAAGAAGCTATAGCTACCCAGTCCTTGTGGGATCGATATCTTTTTATACTATAACTTGGACATTGTATACTTGTACTAAGTCTTTCCACCTCAAAAATACTCAGTGTTTTGGGTGACACCAATTAGTCACACTGACTAGGTATGGCATGAAAGCCTCATTGTTTGAAACATATGACAATTAGAAAAAAAATTGTGTTAATAAGTCCAACAAATAAATAGAGTTTCATCTTATAACCATAATCAAAAGGTGTCTGGTTACTCATGGTAACAAAAGACATAATACAAAATAAATAAAACATGATTTAAGAACAAAAATTTTGGGGATCTAAGACTCCTCCTTGATGCTTACAGAGCTTGCATTCCTCTTGAACCACCAACTTTCTAAATGAATATTAGAGAGTGAAAATAGTCGTATTTATAGGCATATTTCCTACAGGGTTTGGATTGAAAAATTAGACTTTTCAAAAAACTCGTAGAGAAAATATAGCAAAAAGTTTTATTTTCTGGGGGCGTATGGCGCTGACAGAGAGAAAATGCTCTCTAATGCGGATTTTGCTTCATCTTTTGAGTGCTTACCTTCTCTGATTTGATCTTGGTACTTCGGACATAATTTCTCCAACTTGCAATGTCTTCAAAGACTTCTTTAACAATGATGATCTATATTTTGTGTCTTCCAAAACATCCATGAGGTGCCTTGTTTGACAAATTTATATGATCTCGCAATAAAATAATCAAAAATAGCTATGAAATTGTGGTATAGGAAAGAAATAACATTACATGACTTGATTGAAAAAAATCACAAAATGTCCCTCAAACTATGAGCAACTTCTCTAAAACTCCTCTATTATGGCTCATGTCTTATGATCCGTGATTTCTTTCATAAAGAGAAATATAATATGTAATGATAATATTTTTTTAAAATAACAATATATATGTTCTTTCGAAAATAATATGTAAATATAAGGCTAAACTACACTTTTTACCCCTTAAGTTTCAAATGTTGCGATTTTGACCACCTATTAAAAAAATGACAATTTTGGCCCCTTTTGTCCCAAAATTGCTGAGAAGACGCCACGTGTCCCAAAACAGGGGCCATAATCACAACTCTTTGAGAAGATAAGGGATCAAAAGATCATATTTTTCTTATGTTAGGGGTCAAAAGAGCATATTTCCTAAACATTGGGGGTCATTTTTACCATTTTTTTTAATGCAGGGCCAAAATCACAACATTTTGACACTCAGGGGACGAAAAGTGTAGTTTAACCTATATATAATACACTATATTTCAAATTGCTAGACAACAACTATTATGGTGCAGTGGTCAGTCTTCCTCACATCCAACGTCATATACATGGTTTGACTCCTATCCTTTACTTTTACAATCTTAAATTTAATTTTTTTTTTCTGAAGTCAACAACTTAAGAAAACAAACCATATAGTAGGAAAGCGGTCACAAGTTGTTAAATGAGCATTAGAAAATATTAAATTAGCAAATTTAAGAGAGGAAAAAAAACATTAAAAAAAAGTCTTGTTAACGAGTAGTCCCGGAGCACTCTTTAAGCATTCTAAATTTAGTAATTATTCTTTTAAAAAGTCAATTATTACAATTTACAATGCATTAAATACACACCTTTTTCACCGATTCTTGCTGGGCCAAATTAGGGGTGGTTCTGAGGGTGGGCGGGAGGGGCGGCAGCCTAGGACACCATTTTTTTAGGGGCACAAAAATTATTATTTTTACTTAGTAGTTATTATTATATGGATATATTTATTTTTAATTCCCTTTGATTAATTATATTGAAAATATATTTTTAGACAACTTTGATTATAAATGAATCTTTTACAACAAAAAATTTAAGAAAAATATTGAATTAATAATTAAAATGGCGCACTTTTATTGTTTTGCTTAGGGCACCGAAAATCTTAAGACCGGTCCCAGATCAAATACATGGCTGACGTGATTGCTTGTTCGACCCCGTCTACCCACTGTTCCCTATTCAATCAGCCGCGTTGTCCATAAGCTTTGTTCCCACACAGATCAATATAGCTTTTCAATTTAATATATTATATTTTGAATTTTTTTTTTATTCTTTAAATAGTGCATTGAAGATATCCGAGAGTTAAGAAACTCAATAGTTGTATTTTTCTTTTGACTCAAACCTCACTAATTGTACTGTGTCATCATTTGCCTCTATATAACTAGGTGCCCCAACCAGTGACTATGTACAAAAGCTAGAGTGAAAGACCATCCAGACCACAATGGCTAAATTCATTTGTGCATTTGTTTTCATGCTTGTCACTTCTTTTGTGATTCAAGATGTCTATGTGAGTGATTCATTCTCTCTATTTGAAGGCATTGCCTTCAAATAAACCCAAGAGTTTCATTTTTTTTTTCTTTCCCCTTAAACATTCTCATATATTATTAACATTTTTTTTTCTATTCTTAATTAAAAAAAAAAATCTACAGGCCGGTGGGGAAGGATCTCTTAAACCTGAAGGTATTAATTCTAACTACCATTTTTTTTTGAAAAACAATTGTTTTTTGCAATCATACATGAAGCAGAACATTGTTCACCATTCATATCATGGTATTTTTATTTTATTTTCAGAATGTGCGCCTAAATGTGATTATCGGTGTTCAAAAACTTCGTACAGGAAGGCATGTTTAACCTATTGCAACCTCTGTTGTGCAAAGTGTTTGTGTGTTCCATCGGGAACATACGGTAACAAGCAAGAATGTCCATGCTATAATAACTGGAAAAATAAGAATGGAGGACCCAAGTGCCCCTAATTTTGTATTCTTAAGCTCATACTGATGATGCATTTATCTTTGTCAATGCATGTATCTGCTATATGATTATTAATAAAAAAATTATTGCTATGTTTAAGTTTATTCATAAGATCCAACCTCATTTGAAGATGTGAAAATGACTAGAATTTGATTGTTTATTGTCTATTCTACAACTTGTGGTGGTCGTAAATAATATATCATCATATATCATGAATTTTTATTTTGTTTGGTCAAGTAGTTTAGTGGCTAGAAATTCTTATTTTTAAGGTGAATAAATGAGGTTTCTAGGGTTATAATATATTTACAATTTATATATATATATTTGGCGAAAAATATGTATAAAAAATTCCATTAGAATATATAATAATTACACATATTTTAAATCAATTTTTTTTAGATAAACCATCAAGAGTGCAAAGACAACATTATGAGGAATTGATATCTCAACTATATTGTTATCTTTTTTAGATAAATTACACGATCAAGAATGTAGAGACAATATTACGAGGAATTGACATCTCAGCTATGTTGTTATTTCAAACCCTCAACAATTATCAACAACACACTCCTAAATATTATTCAAAATAAGGAAAAGAAGGAAAACAACAAAGTTGGGAAGACCTAATCAAAACCTAAACATGGAAAAAAAACTTAAAAAATCACATATACAGTAACATGAAGGGGATATAAAATTTGTTTAATGGTTGAGATGAGGGAGTTCAAGAGTAGAGTGATAAGGAGGCCGATGATTATACATCTTAACGAATGGAAATTGGATCTCGTGAAAAATGAGATGGTGACTGATTATGATTTAACACTTATTTATAAAAACCTCTTTCAAATTTAAAATTCACATAGCAAATATTCCACTCAAATTGAAAACGGTTTTCTTTATTGAAATGTAGCTTTGTAAGTTGTATTTCATTATGAATAATGCTACATATAGCGACAAAAAAAAAATCATGAGGCTTCATGAACAGTGTATTTTACTCACATAACACCGCCACCATCATAATTGCCGTGAAATCCGAGATTAAATTATTAAAACTGTTTTCCAACATTTACTTATATTGAAGGCTTCGTGAGAGTTTTCGGGAAAAACTGTTCGGCTGCATATAGCAGCGCTGATTCATTATTTGTCTTGAGTCTCTTGACTATGCTGGCCATTTAATGCCATATTAAATTGTTGCTGGTTTTTTTGGTTACATAAATTGTTGCTGATTTCATCCTTTAGGTACACAGTTTTTTATATTGAGCAAATATTTTAGAAGAATTATGTGTTATATTTGATGAAAGCCCACAAAGGAATTGTGTGAAGTCGTTGAACACTACGGTCTCGTGAATTTTGCAACCTTCAATATTCAGCTACGCCATATATGCATAAATTTTTCATTTGTTCGTATTAAATGTTCATTTGAAATTCTAAGTTTGATTTTCCTTTTACAGGACAAAGAGAGTGTAGAGAAATTAGTGAAGCTGTTAGACAAAGCATATTTTCTGGCATTTATTGGGATTATTATAGATATCCTTTTTTTCCTTATGCAACCATTTTGACTGATTTATCTTTTACTTTAGTAACTACTGTAAATAACATCATTTGCTTATCAAAAGTGATGATAGTATGGTATTACAAACCCAATAGTTGCCTCCTACACTAATAAATATGAGAGGGGTATTTGCATATAATTGTTAAATTTGAGAAGGTGTTTGCCTATTTTGATAATCACACAGATTTTAAACCAAAACAAAAAAAAAACAAAAAAAAACAAAATAGTCAATTACAACCTATGACGTGGCATAACCTTCAGATCACGTGGAGGTGCCACGTGTACCGTTAACTACCATGTCATGCTCCACCTCAGACAATAAAACAGGCACATAGAATGCTTCGCCACACAAAGCTCGTATTGTGACCAACGTTGGTCGTGATAGCTCCTATATGGGAAGTACAAACCTTTAAATATTCGTGATACTAGAGCGTGAGGGCCCCAAAAAATGTGAGGCCCGACACCATAGAGTTGGATGCACCCCCCCTCTGGGTCAGGCCTGCTAATAGAGCTAGTTGCACTCCGCTGCACTATGCCTGTAAACTATTTCATAGTCTGGAGAAGAGAGAAACACAAACAATTATTCTAGTTCACCCCACAATCCGAGGTTAACCCAGTCCCCTTGTACTTGTAAGGATTTTCATTATAATCATACAAGATTACAATTACTTAGACACGAAAGTTTAAGATTTCCTTGCCTCACCTTGAGAACTTCTTCAATTAGAGTTTACAAATAAATTTGATTGGTGTTTACACTTTGATACTCAACGTAAACTAACTTAAAGCTCAATAGACTTATGACACATAATAGCTTCTAAGATTGATACTTTTAAGAATTTTCTAAGTGTTTATGCGCTATAAAATTTATCAGAGTTTTGGCACACTTAAATTTGTGAAGTCTTTTTTGTTATTCAAAAGTTCAAGGTCCTTAAATAAGAGAAGAGACTAAAGTTGTTATTTGAAGAAGTGTGAGTGCATTAATCTTCCATGAGAAGCTTTTATCAGATTTGAAAGCTTTATCTCTAATGGATAATTTCGTTGAATAGTACTAGAGGTTTCCTTTGCTTCTTTTGGAATGATCTGTTGCATTCTATTTGCCTTTGAAAAACTTTGTTTGTTTCTACACGTGGTGAGAAGAAGACAAACAATACTGCAAAACTTGGAAAGCGACGTCTCTTCAGAAGAAGACAAAACTGACCAGAGTCCATCAAAGTGTTGACTATGACGTGTTCATTAGAATGTTGACCAATGACATGTCCATCAGAGTGTGCTTCCATCAAAATTTCTTTCCATGAGAATCTTCAAAGCTTGATGCATCTTTTGATCAAATATTTGGCTTTTGTTGGCCTTTCATCAGATCATAGTTTTAGTCATATTAATTAATTATATTGTCCTACACACTTTAACACACATTAAAATACCCAATTGTTCTTTCATACATTGTCGTCATTAAAATCCTAGAGACATTGTTCTAAAATCCAATTTGGTTCAACAAATATTCATCTTTATAATATAGATTTCATTCTTGATTTTTAAGAAGGTTGTTGACTATTTTTAGTACAGACAACACGAACATCACTGAGTTTGGTTGTATTATGAATGCTTGTAAAAGTTGTCTCGATATAGTTTTCAAAACTCTTATGTCAGTAGGAGGCTAACCAATGACGTGGCTTATGCTTTATGAAGGTAACCTCATTTACTGATGTACCATCATGTATTTGTACCTTCATTTTTAATTAAATGCATTAAGTTTATTCCCCTAAGAAAAGATAGATATCAATGCATACACAACCTAAAATTGTTTTAACCACCAATGCCTGAGGTAGAGTGTTGTTGGAACATGTCTCCGTCAACATTGCATTTCAAGTGTATCTATTGAGTATTAATCAAAGAAGTTAACCTAGTTTGAGTCGTATGACATTTGTCAACTTGTTGTTAGAAGTTAAGTAAATCTTATGCCCAAATAATGACAACATACACCGATTTCTGAAAATTTTCTCAAAGTTTGGTTTACACCTTTAACCCCTACTTTGATATAATTTTCTAAATTTCTGCTCTTTTTTTGTTCTCCCCTTTTATATTGTTCACATTTATTTCAATTGTAATATTTTTCCAACAACATGAATCAAAATTACAACCCAATTTCAATTAGTTCACCATTTAAAAGTTGCCTCCTCCCTTTGGATAATGCAAACTGCAAACATAGAGTGATGATGTAGGTGGCATTAACAGGGTCAAGATAGTGAGTGCATCAAATCAAATTTAATAGATGGATCCAATTTTATACTTGCACATTAATCAAGTGTTTGAGGATTAAAAATTGATGATTTCTCTGGACTTGACTCTCTTTATAGAAATGTTTCCCTTGTTTATTGCTAGAAATAAAAGATACAAACCACATTTAAAACTATGTTCAAATCATCTACATACACTAATATCATATAAAATAAACCTAATTCCCACTTCTTATTTTGTAAACAAGATGTTCGATGAGTAAATTTAGAAAGAAAAAAAAACTTTTTATCTTGTTAGTTTGTTGAATTTTTATTGGGTGTGATTGTGGATCTAATCAATGTATCAACATATACTATTAAAAATAAAATTTCTCAAGAGTTTGTGTTTCTTCTACTTGCTCTGCCCTTGGGGTGGCCACCTAACAAAAAATGAGGGTTGGGCTACCGAGTGATTGGGTTGTGAAGGAACCACTCCACCATACAGAGTGGAGAGAGCGCTGCTCTGCTAAGACAGCTTCCTGAGCCCCGATTCCAAATTACTTTAGAATCGACTGAATCCAATCGAATCACCACTCAGGATTCTCCCATCCAAGGGTACCAATTGGCAACGTTGAATTTCCTTGCAAACTCATTGTCACCATAGCCTTCCAACATTTTAATACCCCCGACTGGGTTATAGGCTCACGTTACCAAGCCCGGTATTTTAAGTACTTTCACCACCGATATATAAACAATGCCACACTTTTTAACTGCATCGATGTGGGACTTCTATTAGACAGCCTTAGGATAGTTTGTTTTGCCGTGTATGTAATTAAGACTTTTGTCTAAAAAAATATATAGCTCTATTTTTCCATTACGTTATAGTACTAGTATTCCATGACACTTCATCTGGCTGGTAGAGAGTAACTTTAAAAGGGTTACTTATGGTATGAAACCACAGACTTAATCGTTCCACTGGGTAGGCACCAGTGACTCATAAGTCATAACCAACGCGTTACGAAGAAAAACACAAGGCATAGTAAAATTGGTTGAAGCAACAGACATGTGGTTAGTCATTTTTAAATCAGAGAAGCAGGGCCGGTCCTGTGCAAGAGCATCAAGATCCTTGGTACAGGGCCTCAAACTTAAGGGTAGCACTTGATTGACATAGAATTAGTGACATTGACAAATCACAATCCTTGTGAAAGAGAGAAAAAAAAAGTCATTTGTGACATTGTGGTTGACCAATGTCACCAATTCTATGTCACCAAAATGATACCCAAAGGGTACTCAAAAATTTAAAAAAAAAAAAAAAGAAAAAAAAAAAGATAAAACG
>Ga0228710_1012366_pt1 | contig 10607 bp, 7 predicted proteins | sample MedpolnodulmetaG_FD_177995 | JGI IMG/M metagenome (GOLD analysis project Ga0228710, IMG submission 177995) | Root nodule microbial communities from Medicago polymorpha collected in Santa Monica, California, United States - pink nodules | ecosystem: Host-associated > Plants > Roots > Nodule... | reverse complement strand
CAAAAACAAATCAAACGTCAATTTCTACCCCGAACTACGAGGTTTTGATCCCTCACGGGTACGTAGGCAAAGGACACTCGTCCTTCCAAATCAATAAAAAATGTAGATAAATAGGTCTCTTTTTTTCCTTTTATCATTTCAAATTCCATTTTTTAAACAAACAAGTTTATAGCACATGAATTAAATAAAACCAAGAGGTTCTCATAGGATACTATGGATATTTAGGGTGCTAACACCTTCCCTAAATATAACTAACCCCCGAACCCTAAATCTTTTCAATATGGGGTAGTTTGAACTTTTTTCCCCTTTTCCAAAAAATTAAATGTTTAGTCGTGAAATAAATTAGTGAGTCAAAAGCTAACCAAATAGTCTTGATCTCCAAAAATGACGCGACAAGTGTATTTAGTATTAATTGAAGGGTACATTTGAAAAGAAAAAGTTATTATTGCATTGAAAACTGAAAGTGACAATCATTTTGAAACAATTTTTTTTTGCTAAAACGACACTCATTTTAAAACGGAGGAAGTAATTTTCAAAGTTTTTCACTATTTCATAATGTAATATTTCTATTTTTTTTTATCCTTTTAACTAATACCCTAAAGCCATTCTTTAATATTATTATTTGATTAAAATAAAATGAAAATGCACATTTATATTTTAGGTGGTGTAAATTAACGGTATGTTTAAATAAAAAATCTATCCTAGACAACTAATACTCTTTTCTTTTTTTGACATGGTCAATGAGTACTTCCTTCGATCTTAATTTCACATTTCCTCTGTTCTAAATTATACGACGTTTTGACTATTTTACACATATTAAAAAATATACTAATAAGTAATAATTTTGTGTGAGAAAAAGATATTGTGAGTTGTTTTACAAAACCATCCTCAATAAATAGTATGAGAAAAATAAATTAAAGAATTGAAAGAAAGAAAAGTAAATAGTTAATGATATAATAAAAAAAGTATCATTAGTGTTGGAAAGCGACATATATAATTTAGAATAATTTTTTTCCCACCATATATAATTTGAGATGGGAGAGTATTTTTATTTTTTTTGGTACAAAGACGGGGGATCCAAAGACTTCCTCTTGAGTGGTCCAAAATGTTTGTAGCTGCTCATCATTTCAATATTGGTCAACTACGCTACTGCTCTTCTTTTTCTTTCTAATTTTAGAAAACACGAAATGATTATTATTTGAACCCTTATCACAAGAAGAAAAAATCAAAAAACATTAAAAAACTTTTTTTTTTACAAATTGTTCTAACTTTTTAAATATTTTTATAAATACACAATTTTTTTTTTAAGGATATAAATACACAATCTAAAAAGTTGTTAAACGTTAAATAGACCAATTCCTCAACCAGAAAAAAAGACCGATCAATATTAAAAAGATAAAGTCTTAAACAAAATATTAAAAAGACAAACATTTAAATGAGCGGGAGAAAAGTGTTTTAATTAATAACTACATCTAAAAAATTGTGACATTTTCTCATGAACAAGGTCAATTTTTTTTCGAGAAAAATATATCTTTCTAATAAAGACCGAATAGAGTATAAAATATAACAAAGGTCGCATGAATACAAGGCTTTGAATAAAGGGTTTAAGATTTAGGATTCCAGGTCGCATAAAATATAACAAAGGTTGTTCCTTACTTTTACTCTCCATTGAAGAAACTTGACGTGACAAAGTCGGTGGCATAAAAATTGTAAAAGTAGTTTAAATAAGGCATGGTATCGTCAATTTGTCTTTGGTTGAAAAGTGGTTATCCTATCATTATTAATATAAGGTATCTTAGCTTTTTAGACTAGAGAAATATGTATGACTTGCAAAAAAATATGATGTAACATTGTATGAGATTCAAAGTAGCCAAATCTATATGATTTGGGTTTCCTACCGCCTAGAATTTTGTAACGCGTCGCGACCATCAAGTTCAAATCGATAATCGAGATGGTTTATAAATAAGAAAAATGTTCATCTCACTTTTGAAATTGTTCAAAAACATAGTACAGCGATAGCTAATTGTCGTTCGGCTTTTCAGCGGCAGTCAAGTGTCGTTTGACACTTTTTAGAACAGTTCAATCACTTTTTAAATCGGTTTAACCGATCTTAAAAGTACCAAACAACAATTAATTGTCGTTGAGCGAACGACAATTGAAGAAGTGAGATGAGTGAATTCTTATAAATAATTCTACTTATGTATAAAGAGAGTGGACAAACTGACAAACACAAAAAAAATATCAACTGCCAAATTGTGTGAATATGCTATTGGAGGCAATCCGGGTCCAATCTATAACCGGCCAAATTCTTTTTCAATAAAAGCTCTCATTCCACATTTTAAAGCTTCAAACATCCATTATTATTGTTTGTTATATTTTATACAATGTCTTCATTTCTTTGTTCTCTTCTTCTCATATTCATTTTCACATCTCAACTCACCACAGCTACCACTGACACTACAAACAAATTGCAATACTTCTGTGATCAAAATAACGATGGTGGTAACTACACAACCAACAGCACCTACCACACAAACCTCCAAACCCTTCTATCAACTCTCACTTCCAACAAAGATATCAACTATGGTTTCTATAATTCCTCTCATGGCATAAACACTGACAAAGTAAACGCTATTGCACTTTGTAGAGGAGATGTCAAACCCAATGATTGTCAAAATTGCCTAAAAAATTCAACTGTTCTTCTAACACAACATTGTCAAAACCGAAAAGAAGCAATTGGATGGTACAACGATGAAGAATGCATGTTGCGTTACTCAAACCGTTCAATATTTGGTCTCAACGAAATTGGACCTGCTTATTTTGTTTGGAATACAAAAAACGCAACAAATGAGGTTGAGTTTAATAAAGTGGTGAAAAATTTGTTGGATAGTTTAAGAAATAGAGCTGCATCAGGGGACAGTGATCTTAAATATGCTGTAGGAAGTGATGAGGTTGGTCCAAATAATAATCAAACTATATATGGTCTTGTTCAATGCACACCTGATTTGTCTAAAAGATTGTGTGATGATTGTTTGGTTCAATCTATCAAAGAAATTTCAAATTGTTGTAACAATAGGTTAGGTGTTAGAATTGTTAGACCCAGTTGTAATTTGAGATATGAAACCAATTCATTCTTCTATCAACCAACGCCATCAGATTCACCCTCACCGTCATTCTCAACTCCTCCTCCGATTGCACAAAACAATACTTCCTCTCAAGGTATTTATAATATTAAACTTGTCAATAGATCTATAGAAAATTTTACCTATTGTATATCTGTTAAAAAATATTTCAAAATCAAATTTATGGTGGTTTTTGAATGTGTTTTTACTTTTTACTATATCTTTGATATGTTAAATATTTAATGTGTCACTAGGTGTTAATTCTGGTTTTTGCAGATAAGGGAAACACGTCAAGAAATGCCGTCCCTGTAATTTCGTTGATGTTGATTTTATTGTGTTCATTGTTATCATCTTTTTGATAAATTAAGAACAAGGAAATAATTTGAATGTACTACTATGTATTGCATATTAAAGGAAACTCAAGGAAATAATTTGAATATTATGTTGGTGTAAATAAATAAAGGTGAACGACCATTCAATACTCTAGAATTTTGTTGAGTACCATATCCAACCTCTCGTCATTTGATACTTATATTTCGGTTTCATGATATGTTCTAGATGCATCTTTGCACGGGATCCATAAGAACGATGGCATGAACCTACTGTGGACTCGAATAATGGGCCTTGAAGGCAATTTGAACCCTACTGTCCAGAGCCAAAGTCATCACCTCAGAATCTGCTCACAGCTATCCATCGAGACTCACAATCCGCATTGATATAAATTAAATATCAATTTTTTAAATTTTCAAATCGCTTGAAACTATTATCTCAAAGTTACAATCTCGGTTGTTATAACTCATTTCCATACACAAACGTCTCTATCACCTTTTTTTAATCTTGTTAAGGCTTTTATCGCATGCAAGTGAACATGATATACTCGATGATACTAATAATTACCTGGAATTGCTTTGTTCCAAATATGTTTGCTTCAAACTTATTTACGGATTCTCTGTTTACAACTGGTCAATCCCATGTTGCTTTTTCTGTTTTCAAACAAATCAATTCCCCTGATTTTTTCACTTTCGACATTGCACTTTTTCACCTTTCCAATTTGAATGACATTGCCAATATTTCACATGTTCTTACACACATGTTGAGGATGCCTTATTATCCAAGTCATGATACTTTTAATAAAGTTCTGTATTCCTGTTGTAAAATGAACGCCATGCCGCAAGTGTACCAACTCTTGGGTCTAATGGTTGTTAAGTTAGGGTTGGAATCTCTGTCGATGTTTGGATTTTACTCGTTACTAAGTTCATTAAATTGGGCCGTCTCAATAAGATGAATGCCATGCTTTCTCAAGGTTTTGTGCCAGATAAAGGTAGTTGTGTTGCGCGAATACAAGCAGTTTGCAAAGAAGTTAGTACTGCTGCTACAAATGATAAGCAAAATTAAAGTAGAGTGTAAAAATGTACTTTTCTGCTGCTTATCATAGTTTACAACCAGTTCTGTACATTTCTACTGCTGCCACAGAAAAATAGATTTCCAAAAAAATGTCTTATGCTAAAACTTTCCTCTTTGTGCGAGTTTGATAGCAGAGAATTTATTTGGTAGAATGTAATTTCTTTTGTTGCAAGTCTAAGTATAATTTACTTGATACCATTTAATTTCTTTAACTCTTACATCTTTTACCATTTTATTTGTGTTACTGTGGGCTGCTACAAATTGTGTTTTTCTATTGATATATATGGTACTGTCAAAATATACAAGAGAAATAAGATTTTATGCTACTGTTTTTTCAAAATAAATTACTTTGATGCTAAGATTTTATGCAACTGTGATTTGGTTCTAAAAATTTACTGTTTAAATTATAATTATAGACAGAAAAAAGCAAAGTTACCAGCATGTTTTACAAGAGAGTTACTTCAAGGAAGACTTGAAGATATTGGTAACTGATGAGGAAGGTGAAAATACAGATGTTACATCAAATGTAGTTTACATAGAAGTATTCTAAAATATTCTTTAATTAATTACTATAATGTATAAATTTGAGGGAGTCAATTTTGAGGTGCTCCACGCACAAGACAAGGATAAACATAATTACTTGGTCACTTCATAAGTCATTATCTTTCCCAATTAGTGATAGCAACTGGTGATTGCATTACACTCACAAGCATCCAAGAAGGAGCTTGAATGTGTTGAAATTAAGAAAGACTTTGACTAATCAAAATAAAAAAAGGGTGACAGAATTTGACTAGTAGTGCCAATAGTATTAGGCTTGAGTTGGTTTTGATTTGATCCAAAATTGTGATCCTATCTGAATATTAAAATAATATATCATCCAAAAGAACTGGTCTTGACTATACTTTGGCAACAAAAAATGTAATACGACATCTATGGCAACAGAAAGACCCTCCATTCTAAAATAAATAAATGATGTCTTAGGTTTTTTTGCAAGCCCTTAATCATTGCAACATAGAAGCTCATAATTCATATCCAGCAACAAAAACATAAAACACCAGAAACTTTTGTCCCTGATTTGTTTCATCAAAGAACAACCAATATGGCTATTATTTCCTTGAGGCTAGATTCTTTTCATTATTCAATCTTTCTCCTAATAATAATTTTTTCATCATCACAATTAGCCAAAGCCGATAACACAACACAAAACTTTCACTACTTTTGTAATCCTAACAACGTATCAGGTACCTACACAGCCAACAGTATCTATCAAACAAACCTTAAAACACTTCTGTCCACTCTAACTTCCAACACACAAATCAACTACGGTTTCTACAATTTCTCAAACGGTGAAAACACAAACAAAGTAAATGCAATTGGTCTTTGCAGAGGCGATGTTAAGACAAACGAGTGTCTTAGTTGCCTCAATGGTTCAAGTAACAATCTCACACAGCTTTGTCCAAACCAAAAAGAAGCAATTGGTTGGTACGAAGATGAAAAATGCATGTTGCGTTATTCTGACCGTTCTATATTCCGGTTAATGGAAATAGGACCTGCATATTATGCAAACAACATGGTAAATGCAACTGATTTGAACGAGTTCAATCAAGTTGTTAGAGACTTGCTTGATAACTTGACTAGTAGAGCTGCATCTGGTGATTCTCGTTTAAAATATGCAGCGTCTAGGGCTCATGGTCCTAATGATCAATCCATATATGGTCTTGTTCAGTGTACGCCTGATTTATCTGAATCAGATTGTAATTCATGTTTGGTTCAGTCCATTGACCGTATACCGATTGATTGTTGTAAAGATAAGAAAGGTGGAAGAGTTGTTAGGCCTAGTTGTAACATGAGATTTGAAACCAATTTTCTCTTCTATGATAATACAGCCCCACCACCTCCTCCTCCTCCATCCACCACCACCGATAACACTTCCTCACCAGGTACTCGTTATTTTGTTAAACTATCTTTTGATTTTGTAGGCAAAGCAATGACACTTTCTCTCCGTGTGGTTTTTGTTTTCGTTTTTGACTGAACAGATTGTACTGTTTGAAGTTAATATAATGTCCCGTGTTGAATTTGGTTTATACAGGAAATAGCAACACTACTACTGTTGTCATTGCCGTTGTAGTACCAGTTGTTGCTGTTATGGTACTCATTTTTATCTGCATCTATTTAAGAGTAAGGAAGCCAAGGAAAAAGTTTAAAAGTAAGTTGAAGTATTCATGTGAAGAAATTATTTCTAACAATGTTAGTTTTCACCAACAATCAAGAGAAATGTAATTGAAAATGTTATGTCATATCATATGAGAAGTTCTATAACTTAACTTATTCCCGTGTGTAGTCCAAGAAGAAGATGAAGATGTTGAAATTGAAATTTCGGAGTCATTGCAATTCACCTTCGACACAATAAGAGATGCAACAGATGACTTTTCTGCCTCTAATAAACTTGGACAAGGAGGATTCGGGACGGTTTATAGAGTAAGTAACACTGTTAAATTAAATATCACTTACTATACTCAATTACTTGTTGAAAACATATTATTCATGACTAACATATTTTCAGGGTAGACTCCCCAATGGACAAGAGATTGGTGTCAAAAGGTTGTCAAGGGATTCTGGCCAAGGAGATTTAGAATTTAAGAATGAAGTACTTTTAGTGGCTAAACTTCAGCATCGAAATTTAGTTAGGCTACTTGGTTTCTGTATAGAAGGAAGAGAAAGACTACTTGTATATGAATTTGTTCAGAATAAGAGCCTTGATTACTTCATTTTTGGTAGGTTTTAATATATGTTGAACTGAAACGTATCTCTATTTATTTTGTGTGATTGAAGACAACTTAATCACATAGTTCGACGATTCATATTTGTTTTTTATGTTTCTGTGCAGATCAAACCAAGAGAACACAATTAAACTGGAACAGAAGGTATAAAATCATTGTAGGTACTGCTCGAGGAATTCTTTACCTTCATGAGGATTCTCGGCTGCGCATTATTCATCGTGATCTCAAAGCAAGCAATATTCTCTTAGATGAAGAGATGAATCCTAAGATAGCAGATTTCGGAATGGCTAGACTGTTTGATGTGGACCAAACTCAGGAAAATACAAACAGAATTGTGGGAACCTAGTAAGTATGCAAAAGAAGTATTAGTTGCTATAAATTGACCAAAGATGCATGATTGTGGAAAGATTCTATTTAGTTGGGTATAATTATTCGTATTGTTTGCAGTGGATATATGGCACCGGAGTATGCAATGCATGGACAATTTTCAGTAAAGTCGGATGTATTTAGTTTTGGTGTATTGATTCTTGAGATTATAAGTGGCCACAAAAACAGTGGCATTCGTCGTGGGACTAGTACGGAGTATTTACTCAGCTTTGTAAGTAAAGTAATCCATTAATTTCTTCCCATCATATCTTCCATATCGGTAGAAGTATGGGATTAGACGATAACGTGTAAGATTACATTACTCTATAAGTATAATCTAACTTGCATTTTGCATATGGAAATATTCTTGTAGGTATGGAGAAATTGGAGAGATGGGTCACCAACAAATGTTATAGATACCACATTAAACAATGATTCAGTGAATGAAATAATGAGATGCATCCACATTGGGTTACTTTGTGTTCAAGAAAATGCAGCTAGCAGGCCAACTATGGCTTCTATTGTACTAATGCTTAATAGTCATTCTCTCACTCTCTCGAGACCTTCCGAACCTGCATTTTATGTAGATAGTGGAGCTGGAGACTTTCAAGACACGATGCAATCATGGGAGTCTAGTTCAGTTCAAGAATCAGTAAATGAGGCTTCGATTACGGAGCCATATCCTCGCTAGATTCTGATCATATTGGTCATAGCTATAATACATAGTCGATTAGATTTCAGCATAATAAATTTAATTCCTCACATTCGACATTGTGTATAGGAACTCATTTAAGTGCTAATTTGAATAATAGTTTACAAATTATGGTTTGATCCAACGGGAATGTAACGTTCCTTTGCCAAACATGTAGTTTATATATCCTAAGGTGTAAAATTTTGATAAGTACTTTATGCGAAGAAGGTTTTTAAATTATGAGAGAACTACATTCTGTCATATGCATAGGTAATCTTGTGACCATATAAGACTAGCTCGAATGCAAACTTGTTGAGAAAACAAACAGAACAACTAATTCCTAACTGAATGGTGGTAAAACAAATTCACAACAAAATGAAGCAATCAAGAGGGTTTAACATATTCCAAACCTTGTTGAGAATATCAACAAAAGTGTATGTACTTACTGAGTTACTGGTGAGTCTTTAGCAGAGAGACTATGCAGGCTTTAGAGTGAATTGTTCATCTGAAATAACATTCCAAGATTTTAGCATTTGTAAGTGCTTGGCTATATTTTCAACAACAAACCTTGGCAATCTATACTTCTATCCCACTAGAAGCATGTTGTATGGGCCAGATTTATATTTAGCTATTGCTAATTGCACCCGCAATTTATCCAGATTAGCTATTACTTGCCAAATAAGCTTCAACGAGAAATTTTAGAATTCTAAAGCTTAATCCCCCTAGTGATAGCATCATATGAAATTCCGACGGATGGCTTCAGCAGTCATACACCGTGCCCACCAACACTTATGCAAAACCCTTGTGGTAATGAATATTTTGTATGGGATTTGATAGGGAAATCAATTCAAATTTTCAAATAAATACAAATGAGTAAAAACAACATTCGACCATTTCGCAATTGTCCTTTATGGCATTAGTGTCTCGGCGAATATGAAAGATTTCATTCTATTTGCTCTCATTGTTATATTATTGAACACTCCCCCGCACATTGCAAGAAGGTTAATTCACTTTCAAAGGGCAAGGCAAACAATGTTCCAAGGCAAATGTAGCAGTAGAGGGTCAAGACTTGTGTGGAGATAGAACAAACCCAATGTTAATTTGGGTGTTGCACAAAAAAGTGACACTCAATGATTATTAGAAGATCTTAGATGAGAGCAAATATGGCGCCTCTGCAACATTCGATGTTCAAAATTCAACTTAAGATATGGAAATACTCGACTAGTTTTTGAAAGATATGGATTAATAATGGTTGATATTGCAGCTTAAGATGAATTTTGCAGCTGAAGATGAATTTACAATTTTTTATTCCCTTAATGTGAATAAAAAATTGTACAAAAATAGACACCTACTTTACTATTTGAACTTAACTGAACCTATCAAAAGAATCAACGTCACGGATTCACGCAAAAGGATAGCCAGACAAAAGATTTAGGAAAAGAAATATTTTCAACCTATTAACATAAATAGACAAGTCATGAAAAAGTACACGTCTTCTATCAACAAAAATGAAATTACCACGTGTATCATGCATTTCCCATCATAAATTACTATCATTTTATTTATAAAAATCTAACTCCATATAGTACAATTTGTTTCAATTTCAAGCCTCATACATTTAGACAATCCATAGTGGGGTGGAGTGCATTCCTTTATAAAGGGCACACACCCTCATCCTATTCAGACACTGACTAGTACTAAAATCCCAATCCCACTACTCCTATAGTGCATGCTTAATCACCCACCAACAACTACAAGATCTATCTAATTAAAGATACAATCCAAGTGTACAAGTACAACAATATCTAGTATCCAAAAAACTACACTTAAATATCAACATTAAATGAAATCAAGACATATGCTAGTTTACAACATTACAATAACAATCATCTTATAACTACTCATTAAAAAAATCAAAAAGAATTAGAAGCTTGATCTTTTTAGAGAGGTGAGGGTAATAGAAGGACCTAAAGGTGAATTTCCAACTTGAATCTCAAAGGAATCATACCTAAGAAAAAGTTCAACAACCAAAAGTCTTGAAATCAATGTTGTGAAATCTTTACCAGCACATTGTTTATTCCCAACAGTTGGAGATTGAGATTCTGGTCCATTAGACCAAAGCACATGTTTTAACAATTTCTCACCTTCATCACCAACAAATCTATCTGCAACAAATTCCTCAGCTCTATCAAAAATCTTAGAATCTTTAGTAGCAAAAGGTTGATATCCTAACAACAATTCACC
>Ga0228710_1012361_pt1 | contig 10612 bp, 5 predicted proteins | sample MedpolnodulmetaG_FD_177995 | JGI IMG/M metagenome (GOLD analysis project Ga0228710, IMG submission 177995) | Root nodule microbial communities from Medicago polymorpha collected in Santa Monica, California, United States - pink nodules | ecosystem: Host-associated > Plants > Roots > Nodule... | reverse complement strand
AAAAAAAAAAAAAACTTAACGCTTAATTAAACGAGGTGTTGCAACACCAACATAATTAGCTAAAAAACATAATCTTATCTGAACAGGACATTGTTCATAAATAATCAAAGAAGAGCCACCATCACACGCCAAGTTAGTTAGAGCATCTGCACAAGAATTAGCATCTCTAAAGGTATGGCAAATGCGAACCTCCCAATTTAATTTCAACAAGCTTCTAATATTTGTTAACAAACTCAACCCCATTGCTGATCCACCTTTACCATCCACCAAGTTAGAGACAACTGCTTTCGAATCAACATGAAGCTCCACTTTATGAAAACCACGTTCTCAAGCCATCTTCAAGCCTTCCATAACACCCCATAGCTCAGCCACATACGCACTACACACTCCTAACCATTTTGAAAATCCACAAATCCACTTACCATTATCGTCTCGCAACACTCCTCCACAGCCGGCCACATTATTCCTTCTAGAAGCTTCATCCGTGTTTAAACGAACCCATTCTATTTCTGGAGTTTTCCACCGAATATTTTCCGTCACCAATTCCCTATTAACCATTACTTGTTGCTTATGGAATTCTGCCACATAATTGTGAACTCTGTTGCTAATCTCCATCCATGGCTTGAAAGGAACCACAAAATTATTATCATGAATCATTTTGTTCCTCCATGTCCATATCGCATGACATGTTGTTGCCCAACAATCAGCCCATTGCATGATAGTGACCAGCCCCAATTCCTTACTCATATTAATATTAATCCAATCCTCCAACTCTGATGCAAAAAACCAGCCCCGATTCGCAACTTTAACGGTATTCATCCAAATAGACATCGCTATAGGGCAGTCCCTGAGAACGTGAAGAGTAGTTTCGAGTTCATCTCCGCAAAAGTAGCACATTGGAGACCCGAGGTGCATCTTAGCCAACCTAACCTTTGTTAATAATCTGTCATGACGCAATAGCCATACGAAACACCGAACTCGCTCCGGCACATTTAATTTTCACACTTTATAACACTTATCAAACCTATCACTAGTAATAAAACCACACATAGCATTATAAGTGTAAGAAATAGAGAAATCTCCACTTTTACCACCTGGCCATACACTTACATCATTCCCATAGTCTTCTTGAGGTGCAGGGATTGCTATAATCTTTGCTATTATGTCACTGGGCAACCACTGTTGTAACTCACTAATCTGCCAATTACCACTCTCCTCAACAAGATCCGCTACCATACAATTAGACATATGTGTTGGAATATCAATTTCTAAATCAGCAATCTTTAAATCTTCCTCCACCCAACAATGATCCCAAGCTCTAAATCCTCTCTCCATTTCTAACAACCCAATACGACCTGGTACTTAAATTTGGCCAGAGCTGCACTAAATGCTTCCACAAGCTTTGTCCTCGAAGAAATGAAAATACAAAAGTAAATATTTTTTCTTATATTAAACTAGTTTTTGAGACTCCCTCTAACCTCTTGGTGAGCATTCATGTGAGATGATGTGGCGAAAGACTGGAATTTTACTTTGGTTATTTTCTGCGTAAAGGGTCTATGAACTTCTCGTTTGTCTTTTCTCTTCTTTTATCGGATTAATTTATTCCTTTTCTTGTCTAAATTGCCCATGTAAACAAAAGAGGCCAGAGAGAGTATGTCTAAAAATAAATGAAATCAGCTAAACTCGATTAAGAATGTACTGCTGTACTGCTTGCTAAACATTCCTTAAGTTAAGAATGTCTTGTTAACACCATTCCTGAAGTTAAATATAACTGTTTATCATATCACTCGTGCAACTGAGAAATTGCTTCAGAAATAAAACATTATAGATATAGATGACTAATGTGTGCTCCGTAGATGGATCTTTCGTATAGAAATAAGCAAGACTGAAGCATGAAAACACCAATCAAGACCCATGGGAGACCCAAAATAGAAGAAGATAGAGTGTCATTTTACAACATTCAATCTCTTAGGAAGTCAGTCACACATTAACTGATCAACCGAACTCAATTTACAGCAAAAACTTCGTCAACTAGAACACAACACCAATTCAGCCTTATTCCACTAAGTGGGGTTGTCAACCGGAATATATATAGTATATACATCAACGATAAATAAAACCTAGAAATTCAAACTGTTGCTATTGGCTGTCACATGAAGCTTAATTCCCAACAAAAATGATGCATAAAAAATGTGGCATGCTAAATTTATTTTTATTTTCACACTTAAAACAACACTGCACAACAGCATGGCCTTAATTGCAAACTGCAAATTGAAGGGAAAAAAATATAAACAATCAAAACACGAGTGCGCCAAATCGTACTACTATCTTGCATAACCACCATCTTCTGCCTTTAAAAAGTTGCCAATTTGCTCTAGCGCCTGCAAGATACAGAAGAATTATTAGATTCGCATAGGTTATACAGAACTTAGATTCAGCTTTAGCATCCGTGAACATTCCAGTTTGCCCAAAGTTAACAAATTGAAATGGAGTTAAAGGCATGAGGCAGAAATTGTGCAAGACCTCAACTGCAATTTCAGTTGGAGACAAATCAGACGCATCTTTTCGGCCCAGTTTTGTTGCTATATCTGCACATAAAAACAGCACAGCATCAGAAATTGTATTTTGATTGTTATCATCTAGGAAGCATATAACACGAAGGAATAATGTGTGTTGAGCTTCACAAAAGATTGTAAAGCAACAAGATCACTCTTTTTTATTGGAGAAGGATCTATACAGCAACATGAGTTTTAAATGTTTTATTTTGAGCAATCTTGAAATACTAATTGATTCAGAACACTAAGACAAAAAACTAAGCTTCAGACATCACACCACGACAATGTAAATACATCCAAGGTGTCTTCCTGTTTTTTCTTACAGAATCTGGAAAATTTTAGAAGTTTTAATTTCAAAACAGAAAAGAAAATTTAGACATACTTTCTAATGAGACTCTAGTGTTGGCGTTGGCATAGAATTCACCTCTCTCTTCAAAAAGAGCAGACAAACGCATCAAAGCCTGCATGTGAATTACAACTGGTCAAATTATTTTGGGAAAAATATTTTTTACGCAAGTTTGGGGACCAAAATTATGGATAATTAATATAATATGCTTTGTCACACACACAAAATCCTATTGATGCAAAATAATTTACCGCTGTGTATGCATCTCCTGCTTCATCGTGTAGAAGAGGGCGAGAATTAGTTCCCACAGCTGCAATTCTTTTGGCCAATGCTTCCACTGGTACATCTAACCAAACACTAACCCCCTTGTGCATATATTTCCTGGCAATCCATTCCCATACAAATACATGTAAAGATGAGGAAATACTTAATCATAAAAAGTGAAGCATAAACTTTCCTCAATACTATTAGTATGTTAATTTTTATACCAATTAATAGGCCGCACAACAGCACCTCCACCCGTAGAAATAACAAGTTTATGCATCAGGGACAGCTTATTCAATGCCTCAGTCTGAAATGGTAACCAAACAAATGAATAATGACTGTGTGACAGAACCATAGGCTAGCCGGAACAATTCACAATATCTTAGTATCATAATAGTCAAACAGAATAATAGGAGTTAGGAGATACGGTAGTGACGTCTCCGCACATGTCATCATCAGACACTATGCTGTTTAACTTTATTAACATCGCATTCCAGAACCTTGTAACAAGCTTTTATTGAAGGACATGAGTTTCAACATTCGTTAATATCAAACTAACTGCTACATAAACTTGATTTAACAGTTAATATGCTTCAATTCAGGAACTATGCCATGAACTCCCCTGCTAAAAGACATGTTGCTTTTAATATCTATAATTGTTTGGTCTCAAGCAACATGTTGAGTCACTTGATAGGGGTGTACATCAATACATGGTTCATAAACTGAACTGATTTGAACCATATTAATGGTTCAGTACCTTAAAACCACTTTAGTAAAAATTGTCATCAAGTGACTCAGCATGTTGCTTGAGACAAACCAATTATAGAGATTAAAACTAATGTCTTTTTATCTTTTAGCAGGGAGTCCATGGCATAGGCCCTGGTCACTAATCACACACAACGCAAGAAGTGTTATCAACATGTTAGTGACACTATAGCACCTATTTGATAAATTTCGTACTAATAGCACATTCCGCTATAGCTGTTATTTAACAACACTGATGATAACGCTTATGAGCTACAACCAGTAAGCACCTAATTGTTTCTTAAAACCTTTTTAAGAGAGGAGGATTTGTTCTAGGGAGTGTAGTTACTAAAATGTTATTTCAAACAAAGTTGGGGTGTAGAGATAATCCAAAACTAGAAGCCAACATAACAAGAAAGCAAATGCCACCAGACCTCGACTATAAATGTAAACTGTGTCTCATACCCAGCTGATATGATCATATGAAATTAATGCTCTGTTGCCAAACCTGTAAAGTTGGACAGGGTGGTCCACCGTCCATCTGTGACATGGGTGGACAAACAGGCTCTCATATTGTTAAAGTAGAGGACAACTCGCTCCTAGTAGCAAGCTGGTAAGAGGGGGTGGATTCCACCATATATGTACAATCAATCAATATAGAGGTCACACTCTTTCCATGCCCATTTGCTGTCTACAAACTAAATCAATTTACTAGCAGAAATCCTAACTAGTTGAAGAAATATTCTTCTATTTCAACAAAAGATCCGTAAATGTGGGACGGACATTCCACTGACTCGGTAAAAGGAACTACTTAAGCTAGTTATACAAACTACAAGAAAATATTTTGTTTATTTGGATTCTCTTTGTTTTGATGTTCTGTACTATCCTGCCTGTGACACTGCTAAGTGTCAAGTACCATCATGAATTGGTATGTAGAACTGACACTGCTAATTGTAGAGTACCAACATGAATTGGTATTTCAGCACACATCTATGTAGCACTGACACTTCACATCGAAGGCGTGTCTAGTGTCCGACACGTGACAGTTTGCGACACTGACATGACATTGACACATGTTGTTACATTCAATTATTCGGTTATATCAAATTATTACCGGTGTCGACGTGTCAGTGCTTCATATTGATCTCCCGTCTCCTTGGAGCAGCTTATAATATATAGAAGCAGAAAATAAGGGTACTGAGATGTAATTAAAGAAATAGGAACATCTAAATGATAACATGTAAAACACAACATTATTTCAGCTCGTCTTGTGTGTAGTTTAGGCCTAGATTCTCTTGTTTTGTCTATGTTATGCTGGGTTGTATGACTATGTTTCAGGTACACAGCAATAGAGGCCTCCATGCGCAGAAACGGCGAAATTCGGCGAGAAAACGAAGAAAGGAACAAGTCCTGAAAAATCCAGCTTTAGGGTGACGGCCGTCACACCCTGTGACGGCCGTCACACCCTGTGACGGGTTGACCGTCACCCTTCAACACGACCCAGCCGTCACCAGCAACCTGACCGTCAGCTACCCGTGACGAGCAGACCGTCACACCCTGTGACGCCCGTCACGGGTTCGGGAGAATCAGTCTCCCCCACGTTCCGAAGCAGTTTTCCCCAGTTTCCCTCCCACTCTCTCCACCTGCAATGCACGACCAGAACACGTTCAAGAGGATGCTTGGCCTATAAATAGGTCCAAAGAGGAGAGAAAAGGGGTTGGAAAAAGTTTTAGGAAGCATTAGACAGACAGAGGCATTTTCTTTTAGTTTCCATTTTTGATTCAAAACCTGTCACCAAAACCTTGTTACTTTGCAATATCAATTCAATTCAATAATCATTACTTTTCCATTCAATTGCTTCTTCCGTGTTATTTTACTTCTCTGTTGCTGCGGTTCATTTGTGTTGCTTGCTGCGCTTGCTGTTCGTATCAAGCTTTAGCTCCACGTTTGTTCAACTGTTTGTAGCAGTGGAGTTATACTCAATTAAAGTGTCCATCTAATTGCAGGTTCTATTTACTTAGTTTCTAAATATTTACTATGTTCTTTTGTTTTCCTGTTTCGATTATAATGCATAGTATGAACAGTAGGTTATTTATGATTATTAGCATGTCTGAGTAGATTTTTAGAAGTGTCCGGAATGTAGAAACTGTCGAACCAATGATATTCAGCTGAAAAGTATGATTGAATTTTATAGCAGGAATTGTTTTAAACGATGAATTTTTACAGTGAAAACTGAAAAAGCATGATATCTGTTTCGTATCGAAAGAACGAAACTCATATCTGTATGTAGAATAATCAGGAATTATTTTATTAATTCAGCGATAGCGCTTTCTTAAAATAATTTTGACATTCTTAATTTTCAAAAACGCTATTTTAAACGCTAAGTCATACACGCGAAAGCTGATGACTGTGAGTTTAAAATACGGATTCAGTATTGCGAAAGCATACTGATTTCTTTAAATTGAAATTATTCTAAAAATAACTTTTCAAACAAAACTTGATTATTTTGAAATTAAAGGAATTTTGACGTTATAAGGCGAACACGCGAAAGCGGTCGAATAGATTATAAAGTCAGAATTTTATGTCGTGATCGGGAAAGCGAAGCGACCACTTTTTAATTTAATCCTTTTTACGTGCGAAAATATTTTCCTACTATAAAAATAAACGCTACTCAGCCGATATCAACGGTCGACGTAAACTATATTCCAGGCACTCGTTTATTAATTAGTTAATCAAACCGATTCAATTTCCTAGTTTTTCACCCACATAACTTAGAATCGCCTTAGATAAACAACGTAACAATTAATTACGGTACTTGACATTGGTCTCTGTGGATTCGACAACCTTTTATACTAAAACAGATATTTCCGTACACTTGCGGACCTATCACCAAACATTCAGACAACTTAAGAAAATTATCAACACTGAAGAATATGAAAACTTGAAACTGTCCTTTCCAACTGACCTCCTTCTCACGAAAGAAAGATTCTCCATAGAGCTTGAATATATCAGCTACAGAGTTTCCATCAACCTCTTCCTCAATCAATGTATCACTATAACATACACATGAGTAAAAAATATAAAATCAGCAAGACCTATAATATGGCCATGAATCAAAAAATATAAAATCAGCAAGACCTGTAATATGGCCATGAATCAAAGTAACTGTTTTGCAATAGGCAGATGTGGACACTATAATAAACGAATTTCAAACAAAACTCTTGTATGAAAACTAGAGCAAAATCCCCAGGATAACTGACCCCCTCCCCCCGTTTTTATCTATTGCATAATAAAATTGTAGACCCCTTAATATCACTTGAATAAGAACACTAGTTGAACCTCATATCAAATATTAAATGTAGCTTTCAAAAAAAAAAATCAAATATTAAATGTAGTGTGATGATTACATACACAAAATGATAATGTTTCTTTGTTGCCTATTCAAATGGTACATTTGGTCAAAAAAAATATTTAAAAAAAATGCTACACAATTTAAAATATATATATATATAGTGTGATGATTACACACACAAATGATATTGTTTCTTTATTGCCTATTCAAATGGTACATTTGATATAAAATAAAAAATCAAATGCTACACAATTTACATGTTTTGGAAACTCATCTTTCCCTGTGAACAAAGACAAGAAATTAATATATACTAACCAATCACAAAATGAATAGCTAAGCGCTTGCGACATAATTTTCCCCACAGTTGTCTTCCCAGAGCCCATCATTCCTGCATGTCAATTTGAAAGTATTTTGAATGCCAAAGTAATCATACTTGTATTGCATGCCGGGTAATCACGAGACATCAACCAAAGAAACTGACCAACAACATATATACAGCGCCCACTTAAATACGGCAGAATCTGTTGCGATCTATTCTGCAATTTTATTGGTTCAAGTAAGAAAATGGTATATAGATACTTAAAAGGGCAACAAAAACTGAGGTGATATTACTATCTGTTGATGGTTTTGCTTAAAAGAATGGAAGGATATAACATCAACTAAAATGAATGAGCTTAAATTAATTAAAAATGATGAAGAGCATATGCTATTACCTTCAGAATCAACTCTTCCTCAAGGGGAAACTTATGCCCTCCAGATTCCAATGTTGAAGCTACAAGAGTAATATTAGAAACAAAATGTAAGGATACAAAATGGGGAAGCACTTATTTTAGTCGGTAACAAACTAGACCTAGCATGAGCATATTAAGTAAATCTGCTCAAACACCACACTTTTCCTTGAAATATGCAGTAAATTCCTTTTTTTTCAATTAATCACCAGAAGTAAATGCCATCCAATGGTAATAGCTAGCTTAATATTGGCTAATGTAATTATCAATTCAACGTGATAGAAAATATACTCAGGTGCCAAGCTGGTGTGACTATTAGGGGAGTTTTGGGTAAACACTTTAACTAAGTGCTTATTATACAAGAGCTCGTCATATGACAAATTTCATAAAAGCTTAAATTCCATGAGCTACTTGTGATTGGATATAAATGTTGCAAAAGCTGTTTGTGTTCTCAACAGTGGATGGAAGAGACCAAAAGTTATCTTGAAGAACTTATTGGATTAAGGTGAAAACAGCTTAATGTCTGAAAAAATGACGCAGACACCACCCTGACACACTGACGTCAACACTAATTAGAAGGAAAAAAAATGAATTGATTGAATATAATCACATGTGTCGGTTAGTATCTGACACCACATGTCAACACCGGAACACACTTTGGATTAGAAGTGTGTCGGTTTTACGGGCTACACAGTAATTACTCATAATAATGATATATAATATATACAAATAAACCATTCTAAATACCCTCCCTCCTTAGAGTTACCTTTTGCATATTAAACACGTTATAGGTATTCAAATAACATTCAACAGAATTTGGAAGGATTAACGAATTAATGAAAGAAGCATGTAAAACTTTATTTGACTGGAGTGATTTTGGTTTCATGGAACAACCTAGCATCTACAAATTTGCTTAAAAAGCCGAAAAACAGAACACTTACAAAAACAAATGGGAAAATGAATAAAACAAAAACAATGTCAACTGTGAACAGTGTAATTAATTAATGTTTAATTATAGAAAAACCTGGAATATTGTTATAAGAACAAGCAACTTCCAGAGAAACCTTCTTGCGCCGAATCGTCTGAAGCTTTTTCAGTTTACCGGTCTGACTCAAAGAACAACCGGTTATTCTCACACACTTTTCGGGTCGGGTCAGAACCGGTAGATGCAACATTTGAACAGCTTTAGCATCCATTACATACAGCGGCAATACACAGTACACACTGAAACGAAGGTGAGTTCTCCTCAATTAACGATCCTCGATAAACCAAGGAATGGAAACCGAAACCAAAACGAATAATAATAATCGAAACTGAACTGACCTGGTAGATTTGTTTGAGAAATGAAAGAAAAAGAATAGAGTGGAAGCAAAATCTAATTGGAATGGATGAAGGTGATATGATGAAAGTGTTAGTTAGAGTTTATTTGAGTCGTGGAAATTGTTTATTTTTATTTTAATGTAGGTCCAACCCTCCAACTTTCACCTAGTAGCCACTTTTTTTTTTAAGCGATCACTAGTACGTAGCACTTGTCGGTCAATTCATTTTATTTGTTTTTTGTTTTGACAAAATAATCTATTTTATTTGTTGGATAAAGAAAAGTTTATTTTGTTTTAGTTTGTGAAGGCATTATAATATAGATACATTAATTATTCAATCGATCTAGAAAAAAAATCTTTTCTTATATACAAGATTGGAGGGAGTATTTATCATTTGTTCATTGTTAGAAATTTTGGTCATCAAACTACAAACCAATTTTTTTTTGCTTTTTTACAAAGGTTGATTTAATGGTGCACAAACGAATCAATTTTGTACAGATTTTTTTTTTTTTAAGTAGTCTAATGATTAGAGCTCACACAATTTAATTGTGGAGAAGTGGGGTATCCGAAATTTGAACTCCAACCCCTATATATAATATGCAATATCTCTACCAACTGAGTTAAGTCCAACATATTTATTTCTTATCATTGAATTAATAGGTACTACTGATTATATCAAGTGAGAGTTAAACCATCCTAACGAAGGAGTCTTAGTTTTTTCTTTTTTGATCAGGGGAGTCCTAGTTTTAATAATAAACAGAAAATCAATGTAGTGCATGTAGAGTTTATTGAGGAGTTATTTTCATTTTGAGTGCGAATTGACTAATAGTATAAAGATAAAGATTGACAACTTACCAACCAGGAGATCCAATATTGGTGGTGGATACCAGATAGGTGGCAATTGTGGTAGGTGTGGTATTAGACTGTTTTTTCCTACGTGATGTTAGAGTTTCTTTTTTAAAATACAATGATTGCTTCCCTTCTGCCAATTCATTTTATTTTGTTTATCTCGTGACATTATAGTTTTTTTTTTACCGTCAGTTTTTTATTTAATCTGAAAGTGATTATTTTTTTTCAAAACAATCTGGAATTGAATTTTAAAAAAATACAGTGTTAGTCTTTTTCTTATACGTATATTTTATAGAATTTTACGTTACATACACATATTATGTTATTTTGAAAATGTATGGTCCTTTTTTTTTTTGACAAAAGGAATGTGTACGCTCCTACTAATTTACAAAAAAAAAAAAGTTTTTTTTTTTTATTTTTTTTTTTTTATTAAAAAAATATAAATTTTTTTTATT
>Ga0228710_1012359_pt1 | contig 10612 bp, 5 predicted proteins | sample MedpolnodulmetaG_FD_177995 | JGI IMG/M metagenome (GOLD analysis project Ga0228710, IMG submission 177995) | Root nodule microbial communities from Medicago polymorpha collected in Santa Monica, California, United States - pink nodules | ecosystem: Host-associated > Plants > Roots > Nodule... | reverse complement strand
TGCTTAGTACATGACCTACCTGGCTTCCTAAAGGCTATGGGAACATTAAGATCAATATATTGCTTCCTAAGTTCTATGGGGACATCAAGGTTGGTATATAGAGAATTAGGATCAAGGAGAGATTTACCTGTTTGAGTCGGTTGACTTTCACTCGGTTCAGATTCTTGGCTGAGCTGAGGAATAGGGTCTTCTACTACTTGATCATTTTTCCTTCTGGCAAAAATTTTTCCTTTCCAAATTGGATTTCCTTTCTCAAATCTTTTTTCTATTTCATTTTGATTAATTTCAGAAAAAATATTTGTTTGATCTATGTTTTGATTTGTTGCCTCGGATTCTGATTGATCCTCACTCATGGAAGGAGTAGGTTCATCTAATTTTTTCAAGGCATTTTCTTTAGGTGCAGTTGTACATGGAAGAGAATTATGTGATGTATACACATCTTCTGAGATAATTAAGTTTTCAAACAATTCAGGAGAATCTTCATTTGTTTTCCCCCCTGTAGATGATCATTACCAAAGAAAGATTTGTTTTAAAAAAAAGTAACATCCATGGTTACAAATATTTTCTTTGTATTAGGATCAAAACATTTATAACCTTTTTGAGAAGATGAATACCCAATAAAAACACATTTGATTGCACGAGGTTCAAGTTTACCAAGATACTTGTGTTCGTGAACAAAAGCTGTGCATCCAAATATTTTAAGTGGTAAATCAGATAAAACTGAAGTAATTGGAAAATATTTCAAGAAACTTTGCAAAGGAGTTTGAAATTTCAAAACACGGGATGGCATACGGTTTATTAAATGTGCAGCTGTCAAGACAGCTTCACCCCATAAATATTTAGGAACATTGGTAGAGAAGAGTAGTGCACGTGCAACTTCAAGAAGATGTCGGTTTTTCCTCTCTGCAATCCCATTTTGTTGGGGTGAGTTAACATATGAACTTTGATGCACAATTCCATTTTCAATGAAAAAATTTCCAACAGTTTTATTAAAAAATTCAGTACCATTGTCAGTTCTAAACACTTGTATTTGGGTGTTAAATTGTGTCTGCACCAATTTACAAAAGTTTTGAATTATTTGACCTACCTCAGATTTCTCTTTCAACAAGTATACCCAACAAAGTCTAGTATGATCATCTGTGAAAGTGATAAACCATTTTTTGTTGGACAAAGTACTTGTTCGATTAGGCCCCCAAACATCACTATGAATTATTGAAAAAGGTTTTGAAGGTTTATAAGATTGAATTGGAAAAGAACTTCGATGATGTTTAGCAAACTCACAAACCTCACATTGAAGTGAAGAAATGTCTTGTTCAACAAAAAGTTTAGGAAACAAAAAACTTAAATACTTAAAACTAGGGTGGCCTAACCTTAAATGCCACAACATAATGTCATCCTTATTATTTGAAACAAAAAAAGATTTAACAGAAGAAAAACTTATTGGTCCAGATTGACGTCTGATTTTTGGTTCATCTTCCAAGTAGTAGAGTCCACCCCTTTTCTCAGCAGTGCCAATCACCTTCCCCGAGATCAAATCCTGAAATACACAATGAGTATCAAGGAAATGAACATGACAATTTTTTCCTGTGATTAGCTGATTAACAGACAATAAGTTGCAAGACAAATTTGGGACATGTAACACATCTTGGATGGTTAGTAAGGGAGACAAAACAATAGAACCTTTCCCTGCCACGGCTGAAAGAGAGCCATCAACTATTTTAATTTTGGAATTTCCTGCACATGGTTTATATGAAGAAAATAGACTGGATTCACCGATCATATGATCGGTAGCTCCAGAATCAACGATCCATGTACGAATAGGAGTGACACTAAGATGGGCTGATTTTGGAAAGATACCTTTTTCGGCTATGGAGCATGACGGTGTTTGAGACTCGAGGAGTTTGTACATTTGGTCTAGCTGTTCCTTAGTGAATGGAAATGCATTTGGAGAAGATTGTGGTTCTTGATCAGAAGTTGCTTGAAGTGCACGACCCTCACCCTTCTTTTTCCAATTCAGAGGCCTTCCATGAATTTTCCAGCAAGTCTCACGTGTGTGATAATACCGTTCGCAGTGATCACACCAGAGTTTACCATCTTTCTTACCATATTTCTTGCTGTCTTTGTTGAAGTTGTTTGTGAGAAGGGCTGAACCATCAGTTGCTGAGTTTGACTTACCCATCATCACTCTTTGTCTAGCCTCCTCCCTTCTGATTTCTGAAAAAGTTTCTCGGATAGTTGGCAGCGGATTATTTCCAAGAATTCTACCTCTTACTTCATCGAGTTCCTTGTTGAGACCAGCAAAAAAAATAAAGACACGGTCATTCTCCTGTGTCTTAGTAAACTGAACACTATCTTCAGTACACCTCCAGTTATAATCATAGCATTGATCCAACTCTTGCCAAAGGGCCATCAATTCATTATAGTAGGTAGTGACATCCCTGTCATTCTGCTTTAAATTCCATAACTTTGATTTTAGATCATAAATTTGAGAGAAGCTTTTAATGTCAGAGTAAGATAGTTTTACAGCATCCCAAACATCTTTTGCTGTAGGCAGATACATGTATGTTTTTCTCATACCTACCTCCATAGTATTAATAAGCCAGACAATAATAGAAGAGTTTTCAGATTTCCAGAACCTGTAATTAGGATGTGTTGTTGCAGGCACCGGAACATCACCGGTAAGAAAACCCAATTTTCCTTTGCCATCTAGAATAAGTCGAATAGTTTGGGACCATTCAGCGTAGTTTGAGCCATCCAGTTTCTGAACATTAACCTGGAGAGAATTTTGACCTCCACCTCCCGAGTTATTGTAACTACCATCAATAGGGTAGCCATAACCAAATCCACCGTTAAAGTTGTTGCCGTAACCGATTCCACCGTTAGAATTGCCGGAATTATTGACACCAGTCATAAAACTGAGCATCTCAGGTATGGTAAATCCACTTCCTCTGCCGGAATTATTGTTGATACCGCCGCCGCCGTCGGAATTAGGGTTGGGGCCGCCGGAACCTGGAGGGCGTGGCGGTGTTTGGACGCCGGAACCTGGAGGGCGTGGGGGTGTGGGGTCCACCATAATTTGGATCGGTCGGGGAAAGCTTTACAGTATCACCCAAACCCTAACAGGGCTCTGATACCATGAAGAAAAACATATGGGTGATAATTATCTGTTATATTATTATGAGGAAGAAAAGGGCTCCTTTTATAGGAGAAAAAATACAAAGTCAACTCCTTTATTTTAGGAGTAATATAATGACTCTTAAACAAGGAAATAAATAATACTAAAATAAGAAATATTTCAACAATATGGGACTATGGGTTATTCGTTTTTGCTTGAGTTAAGCTTCCCTCTGGACGAAATTAAGTCTGTTGTCTTGTTTGTCGAACACACATATTGTCATATCTTTAAAAAAATCATTACATTTACATTTTCTGGTTAAGAGTTATGCCAAATTTATGGTTATTTATTCTGGCCTTGTGCAGCTGTTTTACAACAGAGATTCTGGAGGGATTTGACGTACAGAGAACAAGTGGCTTAGGTGATACCCTAAGGAAGTATGGTCATCTTACCCAAGCAATTTATCAATATTACAAGTCAGATTTTTTTGAAGACAATAATAAATGCTCTGCGAAATGTCCTCCGTATGATGAATTTGTTAGAAGGTGTCAAGACCTCGAAAAAATGACAGTTAGTGATGTATTTGCCATCCAACTTATGCAGGTACCAACTATTTCAAAATTAGTTTTGAACCGTTACATTATCTTGTAATTCTTGAATTTGAATTTACATCACATTTACACTACCTTACACTATAATTTGCTTCAAATGTCACTACATCATGCCTTTTGATCTTAAGCCTATGTTTTGCATAAAGAGCTGCAATTTCTTAATAAATTGGATGAGTAACTAATTCTGCTACCTAACTATTTATCCTGTATGTTTATTAAATGATTTTGATTTAGACTTATTTTGAAACTCATAAATGCAGGTCCCACAGGTTACAGAGGAGATTGCCATGGCTGTGTTGGATTTGTATCCCACACTTGTGTCTCTTGCCCGTGCCTACTCACTACTTGTGAGTCCTCATTCTTTTCTCTCAATTATGATAAATTAGTTCATGATAACCTTGGGAAGTAGCACTAGTATAATGGGACTCTAGTTTAGATTCTCTCAAGATTCTGTCATTAAACTAACTTTATCTTCCCTTGGACACCTCTAAGTTTACCCAATCCAATTGTTTGATTTGATTAGGATGGTGATTCTCGCGCCCAAGAGCAGATGCTTCAAAGACAAAGTAATAATGTGATCAATGGATCTGCTAGTAGGAACATTTTCCAGCTTGTTTGGGGTAGCTGACTTCTTGTATTTCCACTCAAAATTGAGTTTTTGGATGCCAATCCACTAAGCAGCAAAGGTGAATACCATTTTTTTTGAGATATCACTTTAGTAAGTTTTCTATTGTAATGTGTATGTAAAATTATTATTGGTTTACATTATAACAAGAGTTTTAGTTAATTGGTCATCTGTATATTTTGTAAAGGAAAATCTTGTACAACACCAATCAAAGTATTGTTCATACTGAGCAGGATTGGTTACATTAATCAAATGTTAGAATGTCGTAATTGACATATCATATTATATTTGGTGACATGCATTTAGGCTTCGAACTCGAAACTTTAGTGGAATCAATTCCTATATGAGCTTTGTGGTCATTCATAGTTCGTCTATTTCAGTTTCTTTTGATGAAAATAAATTACTTTTGAACTTTTATTTTTGTGTTGGCGTATTTGCTTAAGTTTCTGGAAAATAAATCAGAATTTTTAAGAATTACATCTAATTATTTTGAAAGCTACTGAGTGGTTTTTGAAAAACATTTTATTATTTAGGGATACATTTATTAACCAGGTTTAAAATAATATTTGCTTAAGATTATGACTTATACTGTATCTTTTAGTAGTATCAATGTATTAGTAATTGAAATTGAATTTATATCTATGGACGCATTTTATCAACCAAAAGGAACCTCAATTGAATATAAGTCGGTGTAAAATGTGTTATTTTTTCTCCCTCAATTGAATTAGTTTTTTGCAAAATCATCATCTATATATGAAAGAGATACATGATTTTCTGCTGACTTTTTAGCTTTCAATTTTACCCTCCATTTAACTTATTTTAATTACAATTTTATATGTTGTATCATATTATTTAAAACTTTAATTTAACTTATTTTAATGACAACAATGTTCTTTAATTTATATGTTCTGTCAATGGCTTCTAAAAGATTGGTATTACGGCTCTTCCATAAGCTCCAGAGGGTCATTGCAGTTAGAACTTGATATTGCACTTGTAACCTGTCAAATAAAGCAAACAACATTGTTGTCAAGTTGTTAGGAGCGCCTGGATGGTGTCATTGAGCCCAAACTGATTCCAACATTGATTACACTTCGAGCAAACAAAAAACGTATGCATTTGCGTTTCAGCAAAGATCACAAGAAACACGAGTATTCACACGAAATTCCATGATTAAGGAGATTAGCGCGCATAGGCAAGCACTGGTGTGCCAAACGCCAAATAAAGCCACGAACTCTTGGTGGAATATATATGTTCCAAATACTCTTCCACCGAGTACAACCATGGGAAGGGCTGTTTGTTTGGATAAGATCCGAACAAGTACGGTAGGCAGATTTGACAATATAGGAGCCATCAAATGTAGGCTTCCAAACGCGTAGGTCAAGAGTAGAGCGCGAATAAAGAGACATAGGTAAAATGGCAGTAGCATCAGAGGAGGTAAAAATGGCAAGTACAAGGGTATTGTTCCAAGAATTCAAGCCCGAATTCAACAAATAGTTTATCGTAAGATCATCAAAGTTTTGCAATGACGGCGATGACGGTTTTAGGGAAGGAAGGTTACGGATCCATGGCATACTCCACACATTGATTTTAGAACCATCACCCATCTTCCTTCTATGGCCTAATGGTAAGTAAATTTTGGGTACTCCAAAGACTCCTCCATGTATAGATTGGATTGTAGCCAAGGTTGGCATCCAAGAAATCCCGTCGGGGAAATATTTAACTTTGAGGACTCTAGCAAGTAAGGAGGCGAAATCGATGAGAAGTTTCCAACTTTGCTTACTAAGCATAGAGAGGTTGAACGCTTCCAAGTTACAAAAGTCAAAGCCTCCTAAACTTTTGTGAAGCGTGAGTTTGTCCCAACGCATCCAATTTATGTCGTGCCTTGCATTTTTTTGAACACCAGTAGAAAGAATTCATCATCCTTTCAATCTCTTCGCATAAGGAGGCGGGGATGAGAAAAGCCCCCATACAAGAAGAGGGAATAGCTTGGGCAACTGACTTGATCAAGATTTCTTTCCCGACACGAGAGGTGGATCTAGAGCTGCAAAATTGACATTTTTTTCAAATATGATATTTGATATAGGAAAAAATGGCCCTCTTACTACGACCCACCATAAACGGTAGACCTAAATATTTCTTGCTACCAATATTACCATAAAACACAAGGGAGGCTATGATGGAGGATACAACGTCTGGAGAGGTGTTAGCACTGAAAGCTATAACTGATTTGATGAAGTTAATAGCATGACCTGAAGCTTCCTCATAATTTGTAACGATATGCTTGATATGTCGTGCTTTTGAGGTAGTAGCTTTGCAACTCATTTCATGACTTTTATAATAATACAACCAAATAAAAACAACCGCTTTATCAAATAATAAACTATTAAATGCTTCAGATGCGGGGGGGTCTCATTCTAAATGCTTCATATGCGGATTGTGTAAGGTGCCCGATAATTGGTGAGGTTGAGGATATTCTTTTTGTAGGTGTTTTGTTGCCGATGCGATTTGGTATTTGGTTTTTAACTGTCTTAGCTTGGGGGTCATCTTGTTGGGGGAAGTTATTAGTTATTCTCCAACCTCTTTTGAGTTCTAATGGAGCAAGAAAGGGAGGAAGTGTCTTCTCCTTTTTTAACACAAAAAATTTGGTAAGCAAGGAATGTTGTCATTTTCTTAGCAAAGGGGTCGTAGTTGAAAAAGGTCGTCAATTCTATTGATTGGATTTTCTCTGAGTGGTACAAATATCCTATTGATTCTATTACTAGACAGGAGTTTCTTGTTTTCGTTTCTTTCTTCTGATGGGTCAAGTACCCCTTGAACTCTTCTCTGATTGGTGGGTTAAGTACTCATCGTACTTCTTTCATTGGTAGCTTATTAAAGTTCCTTTTGTAATTATTTTTTACAAATATTAATGTTCCATTTGTTGTTAAAAAGAAGTCTTTATATGGACATCCACCAAATAAGCTTAATAATATGTTCATCCTCAAATTATTCATAATACTCCGCCTTTGAATGTCTATTAAAGATATGATTAACTAACTAAATAATTAGGTTCAAGTGGTTAATGAGTTCCATCAAGAACAAATGGTTTAGAAGAATCTGAGTTTGATTATTAGATTGAATAATTTTTTGTAACCTGCAGGACAAACTATTACCAGAGTCTCATTTCCCTTAAAACTGGAGGGTCAACACTAAAAATATGACTTATTAAAACCTTACTAAGAAAAAAAATTGGAAAAAATCCCACTAATAATGAATTTCTACCTAAAATGATAATACACCCAAATAAAAACAACCACTTTATCACATAATAAACTATTAAATTTTATGATCCAAACTAATTTATTGCGAGATAAATAGACAATTGAAAATTATGTTGAATTTGGTAACGCAAACTTGTAACCTAAGTAGAGACATTAAGATGTTAAAAGATCTTTTATGCGTGTCAAAAAAAATAGACAATTAAAAACTATGTTTACCGAAACATCGATAAAGAGAAAGTATAACTCCAAGGAAAATCATACCATATAAAATACGGTTTATAATGTCATACTCATACATAAAACTGTCTTAGGACAAGAGAAAAGTTTTCTACTAGACAGAAAAATGACATATACACCATATAAAATACGGTTTCTACGTTTTTAATATTTGTTCTCTCTCTTTGTATTTTATGCGGTGTCAAATTTCTTTTCAGCCTCGAGTCTCAAATCTTTCTCTTATGAAATTCTGCATAAGAATTCACGTATTTCATTTTTTTTGGACTTATACATAAGTGATCAAGGGGTGTAGAATACACTATAGACCACTAAGCAAATAATCAATTATTTAATTTTAAGAATTTAGAATTTTGGATTGAATTTCAGTTTTCCTCACGAGTGTAGTACTTTCACTATTTTATTTGCCTTGCTGTATTGCACTCATTTTTTTTAAGGAAATGAAAAAAATAAAAATAAATAAGAATTATAAAAATAAAATAGTATTGCACTTAATTCATTACCGTATATTTGTGAAGAATTCGATTTGCATGTGCCAATACAAATAGACGTGGTTGGATTCCTTAAACTTGTGATCTTGGATTTGAATATTGAATTATGTGCATTAAACAAATAGTTAGATGGGGATACCAATAATGGAAAAAACAAGGTTGATTTGAGTTCTATGAACTAGGATTTATATTTCCTACATTCACATGATGACATCATCACCATTTTAGATTGTCACATTAAAAATTAGATGGTCAAGTTTCAACTTCGTATTTTAATCTAATTTTCCAAATTTAAAATATGAACTGTTTGATCGTAATCCGACGATCTATATTGTGTGACTATATCAAATGCATTATGTGACTATTAAATAACATAATCCAATTTGATCCTAGAGCTACTTCTAGAAGATCTAATCTAGTATGTGACTATTAAATAACCTAATCCAATTGATTTATCTAGTATGATAAATCTGATGTCTATAAAGTGTGCAGTTGTGACAAAGTTTTGGCATGATAGTACTTGTTTCCTTCCTCTACCTTGCTTATCCCTACTAGAGAATATATAATTCCAAAATGCTCTAACTAATGACCAATGATAATGCCCCTGGAATGAAGTTTGAAGCTTATTCTAAGCTAGATAATCATATATATTTATAATTCCGAAGGTTGTTTAGTATTCTTAGCCATTGCTTAGAAGAATATTATTTGTTCCCTAGAGTGTATAACATAATGCAAATCACTTCCAATGTTAGAGAATATGCATATAAAACATACAAATCTACTCATTGACTTGTATGTTTGTTTTTCATCCAAGGAGAACTCCCCAAGTGTAGGGTAACCTTCCAACATGAATCCAATATTTCTTTGGAGGATCTTCCTAAGACTTTCCTTGCAATGATCATCACCAACCACTAAAAAACAAGCAAAGCTCATGTTTGTGTTTATAAAGACAATTTTGGGATAAAGAGGTGACAAAATCAACCTTTTCTCTTGTCCATTATGTTGAAACTTTTCAAGACAAGAGCTTCAATTGAACCAACTCGTGTCTATAAAAATACCACATTACAAACACTGTAGAGCTTTACACTTAGCAGAGAAAAATTAGGGACCTCTCTTTTGTTTGCTCTTTGAGGCCTTTTTGGCCTTACAAGATCACCCTACTGTTGATAGTTGAAGTTGGAGGTTTGCTTAATCAGTTCTTCAAGGTAAACCACCAACCACCATATGGATTCAGGTAATAATATTCTTGGCTACAATTTTCTTTTTCTTCTTTATCCTACAAGAATTTCATGGCTAAAGAATATGCTGCATTAAAGTTAGACATGAAAAAATATTAGAAATTTCAAACTGTTCATATGGATCACTTGTTTTAATAGAGATTAAAAGGCATGTACTGACAGTGTAAATAACATTGACAACCAATCACAACTTGTCAAGACAACAAACATCATTGAATTGAAGAGTTGTAATTGGATGCCAGTGTAAAATAACTCGACACTGAAAGTGCGTATTCTTCAATCTCTTAAATAAAAGATTGTTCAATAGTAGTTAAAAATTTGAGTCCATCAAAAAACTAAACAAAAATTCAAAGCTAACATAGAGAGAACTGTTGAAAAATTTGTCAGTTAATAGTAAACCAAAGTCATCAATAAAACACAACTAAGCTTGGTCATCAGACTTTAGAGATAATTATATGATATACTAATACTAGAAACATCCAATGTAAAATTTATCTAATAGACAAAGTTGCTTATCATAGACATGAATACTGTACCTGCACAAATCTATAACAAATAACCACACTGCATCAATACTGATAAGTTGATCAATTACATAAGTAGAAATATCCCAGCATTAATGTTCATCTTTTTCTTTTCTTTTTTCATGAACATTTAATATAACTATTTAACTAACTTTCATTTTATAGTCATTACATAAGAGTTTGATCAAAGAATATAATAGCTACCTACCCCCTTGAACTTGACAGCCTGCTTGTGAGAAGCTGGATTCTGTAAAGAGTAGTTGTCTAATCAGTTGTTATTTCAACAACTAAATTTAAACAACTTTTGCAATAACTTTAGAAATGGTTAATAGACTTCAAATAGGCTGTTAATTACAAGTGCTTCGGGGTTAATGAAGTTGTTAGAAGGTGAAAACCTCCATCGATGAAGCTTGATAAAGGTTGTAACGGAAAACAGTAGAGAGAGAGAGAGAGAGAGAGAGAGAGGGAGGGAGGGAGGGAGGGAGGGAGGGAGAAATAAGATATTTTTATATAG
>Ga0228710_1012358_pt1 | contig 10612 bp, 7 predicted proteins | sample MedpolnodulmetaG_FD_177995 | JGI IMG/M metagenome (GOLD analysis project Ga0228710, IMG submission 177995) | Root nodule microbial communities from Medicago polymorpha collected in Santa Monica, California, United States - pink nodules | ecosystem: Host-associated > Plants > Roots > Nodule... | reverse complement strand
TTGCAAAAAAAAAAAAAACCAAGAAAAATATGCATTCAAATTTTGATAATATTAAAATGGATTCAAATATTATTTTTCTTTGGAGTGTGTTATATTTTTTAGCTAGATTATTCGAAATAAAAAATATTACTAAGTGAGGAAATTGTAGATTTTAATGTAAGCAGAGAGAGAAATGTAAAACTTCTTTTAGGGGAGGAGAGTGAAATGTTTTCTAACATGTTTTGCATTGAAGGGAATGTTTATTTTAACATAATAAGACATATATGTATAACTGTAGTATCTTTTAGGGGATGTGAGTGTAATTTAATAGACCAATTATCAACATAAGGCTAATTCAATTAGAGAATTGAAGATATTAATAAGAAAGATGAATAATTTAAAACAAGAAATTGAAGGCTATAAATGCGATGACTAGTGATAATTGACTAAAATAAACGAGTGTAGACCAAAAAGAGATTATATCATGTAGGCCCATATAATTAGTGGTTAACGAGGGCCAAATAATTGAGATTGAAAGGATAATGTCAAAAGCATTACTTTTCACACCGTGTTGCCTTCTCGCACGCCCTGTGATTTTGACGAAAATACCCTTTTTTTGGATTATAAAATCCGGACATCGTTCGGATAGTATAATCTGAAATGATTAGAAAATCACTCTGCTTTATGTCACTCGTAAAACTTTGACTTGATCAGGGTGAAAGACTACTCAGAAAACTTAATCCGGACACAATGGTTACATTCCGGAATACCAATTCCGAACACCCTGTATTTGAACTGGGCGGAAAAAATAGTCGTTTTTTTCTTCCGAAAAATGAAATTCGGACAGCTAGGTTATATATAGTTCTCCAGAACCTAGTCGAAGCACAACCACTTTATCACAAACATTCCATACACCTCTAAAAACACACCATTTAGGGCGAAAACGTGGTTTGGAGCTGCAATCTGGCCATCAAGGGGGGTTAACATCATCATTTTCGACTGAATGCAAAGGTAATGTGTATATAAACCTTCCCCCATTCGTTTTATAGGCGATTTCCTTTTGATTACGTCATATGATTTGTACTGTACTGATCCGAAATATTAAATATGGACTGCATTCATGCGTTTCGAATTTCGAATTCCTGACTGCACCAGTACAGAAACTGTGTTCATTTTCTGACTATGTCTGGCACTGTTTTCAGATATGGTTGTTCCGGTTGATGCCCCAAATGATGATCCACCTGAGATTGAACCTCCTATTGTGTTGCCGCTTCTTTTACTTGAAGATGTGCATGGTTCCGGAATTGCCAAATCCGAGAATCTCCCACGGCCACCACCGAAACTTGAAATTTCTTTAGGCGATGCGAAAGTAGAGGATGCTCCTCATCCTATTCCTCTTGTTGTACCACCTCCAGTTGTTGCTGTTTGTATTGACCAACGAGAACATTTTACCACTAAACATAAGTTTGCAACACATAATGATTTGTTGGAGTGGGTTCGAGAGAAAGCTAGGAAGCTTGGTTTTTCCACTGTTATTGGTAAATCCGATAACGGTGACAATGGAAGAAGCGCATTTGTTACTTTGATATGTGAAAGGGGAGGTTCATACATCGAGTACAAGAGAAAGAGTCGGCGCGAGATAGCTGGTTCGATTAAATGCGAGTGTCCGTTTCGGCTGAGAGGTTACTTGTTGACTGGTGGTGATTGGAGCCTCAAAGTTGGTGATGGTAAACACAACCATGACATGACATATGTGTTGAAAGGTCATAAAACCGTCGGTCGTCTAAACCCAAATGAATGTGTTCACCTTCAAGAGATGGTGGATTCAAACATTCCTCCGAGGCAAATGCTTACCAACTTAAAGAAGAGGAATCGTACCACTTCAACTACTATCAAACACATTTATAATGCTTCTTACAGGTATAGGCGGTCCATTAGGGGTACGAGGAATGACATGCAACATCTCTTGAAGTCTTTGGTTGATAATGGTTACATTTATCATTGTAGGAAGTATCACGATTCTAATGATGTCAGTGATGTTTTTTGGGCACATCCAAATTCTATCAAGTTGTTTAACACGTTATCCACGGTGCTTGTGTTGGATTCCACATGCAAGACATACAAGTATCGTTTTCCATTGCTTGAGTTTGTTGGTAACACCTCTACCATGAAAACATTCTCTATTGCTTTTGCCTATATGATGTCTAAGAGGCAAGACAACGTTTATTGGGCTCTTGAGAGGTGTCGTGAGATGTTGCATTCCAAAGATCTCTATCCCAAAGTAGTTGTCACTAATAGGGAGAATGCTTTGATCAATGTTGTGGAAAAGGTTTTCCCTAATGCTACTACTATGTTGTGCTCATATCACATTGGACAAAACGTGAGAGCAAAGTGTAAATTGGATTGCAAAGTGAAGGATCTCAAAGGCAAGAATGGGGCGGCGATCAAGCCTGCTTCGGTGGTGAAGACTGTGATGGCTGCATGGTTGGATATTATGGACTCCGAAACGGAGGAAACATATATTGATAATTGGACCCGGTTCAAAGTTGTATGCGCAAAATTTTCTAAGTTTTTGGATTATGTTGAACAGACAATTTTGGATTCGGTTAAGGAGAAGTTTGTGAGGTTTTGGGTTGACAAAAACCTTCATATGGGGAATACTACAACAAACAGAGCTGAATCTGCACACACTCGGTTGAAAAAGTATACGAGTAGTAGTATGGGTGATTTGAGTACAAACTGGAAATCCGTTTATGACATGCTAGAGTTGCAACATACCGCAATACATGCTTCGTTTCAGACGAACATTATCATGCTTGAACATCGGTTCAAAGGAAAGGTGTTGTGGTCTAGGTTGATCCGAAACATTTCAAGGGAAGCTTTGCATCATCTCGTAGTGGAGTATAATAAAGCACTTGAAATTGGTACGGATAAATCAAAATCTGGTTGTTTGAGTTTGATCACTTACGGATTACCGTGTGCGTGTATGATTGCTTTGAAGATCAAGAACGGCACCACCCTCCGTTTGGATGAAATTCACACTCACTCGAAGAGGTTGAGGTTCGAGTACGAGGATGACCCGAAGCTTCATAAAGCAGACATCTCTTTATTGCCATAATGAGATATGCTTCAGGTATATTTTTTAAAAAACTGTGTTACTTTACCTTCTGCCCAGGATTTCTGCTTTAATTTCCTGTACTGGTGTAATCCGAATTATATAATCCGGACCATATAGCTGTATTCCGGATTATATAATCCGAAAGGGTGCATTTACGCCCCATGCAAGTGCATTTAAGACACATGCAAATGATGTATCACGAAAATCCAGATTTTATAATCCGGAATTGCATATGCAGTCCGGATTATAAAATCCGAACCCTATCAATACACATACCATAATGCATGTTTCTGCCTATTTTCCAGCAACAACCAAAATGACAATTGTTTTACACATTGCAGGCTCGGTTCAAGGACGCCGATTACAACATGAAGTTGCATATGAAGGAACAATTCCGACAATTTGTTTTACCGGAGACCACCTTTATGCGTCCACCGCCAAATAAGGTCACCACCAAAGGAGCTGCAAAGAAAGATAAGCAAAACATTCGATCGACAAGGCGGTCCCCTTCGCTATGGGAGATTGTTGACTCCCAGGAGAAAGAGACACAGGGTTCACAGACAAAATCAACAGGGATGAGTAGAAAGAGTACACGGAAAAGCAGCATGTCTCCTACTCCTCCTAAGCCAACTCCAAAAAATCCGAAGAATCCAACACCCGTTAAAGTCGACATACCACACAAAGACCAAATCCCAATTTGGATGCATGACTTTATTGAAAAGGTTACAGATGTACCTGGTGATGACTTGTGGGTTCCGAGCAGTTGCGGTCCTACGTAACTTGACTGTTGATGATCACCAAATAGTTCGGTACAACCTTTACAAAGAGCTTGTCGGTGTACAAAATGCCCGCTATCGAAGGATGATTAATGATGATAGGCGGTATAAAGAGGTCTCAGACGCTCTATCCTCATCCCACAGAAATTCAACCAAACGGTTGTTGTGTTGTCCATTGGGAAATCAGAAACCTATTTCCCTCTTTGTGGTCCACTGCCGCCGCCAAGTATCGATCCGTTGATGTGTCTGGCATATGTGAATGACAACCATTTTATGGCATTGGATTTGAAGGATGATTGTCCGATTCCTCCCACTTCTGCTCTATGGAGACCATACCATCGAGAGGATGCAGACACCTGGCCTGATAGATATGCGAGCCGGATGGCAGATTATAATGAGTTAAGTCGGGCGGCGGGTGTAGCGGTGATAGAAGATGACGAAGAATTGTACATTATTGAAAATCTTGATCCCAATAAGAGGGTTGGTCCTGGTCCTGGTGTGAAGGTTGAAGTGGATGATAGTCCCATTGATCTTTCGGTGCCATATATTAGATATATATCATTAGTTTAGTTGAAATGTATATCATTAGGTGAAATGTGTAATGATAAAAATTCAACTCTTTTTCGGTATAATGATATATAATCATTTTTTGATATAATATTTTAAGTTAATTGTATATCTTGATTTATTGAAAAACATTGATAAAAACAACAAAGTCAGGCAAAACCGCTTTAGTTCTGTGTACTGATGCTGTTCGGAATTTATACTCCGGACGTGTCCGGATTATATATTCCGGATTATCCCAAGAGTAATTTTGGGAAAAAAATAGGGCGCGCGAGGAAATACATAGGGTGTGAAAAGTAAATCTCTAATATCAAAGGAGTCATGATTATTTGATTTCATTCATTTTTTATAGAGGAATGATATTTTGACATCCAATTCCCAACAACTTTTAGTGCAACCTTTTTTCCTCTCTTTTTATTGGACAATAACAATAGAAAGAGAAAAATGAAGAGAGAGAATAAAAATATAATGAGAGTATGAGAGAGTGGGTTGTCACAAAAGTTGTTAAAAAATGGATGTTCAAATATCATTTCTAGTTTTTATAAAAGTTGCGAAAAATTATGTAATAATGTAATAATGAATAAACATTATCGACACCTCATAAGTCGAGAATGTTGATTCACAGTCGACAATGTTTTTAATTATTTTAATATAAACATGGAGTGCGTATTTAACGTTCTTTTATTATTGTCAACCCATCATGCGTCGTCCACCATGTATATTCACTGATAAATTTATTTGGCCCTCTGTTAATCAAATGAGTTCAGAGTTCAAATAAGCAAATCCAAAATTGTCTTAAAATCTTCAAAAAGTGATAGGATTTCGGATCACTATTGCACACTCCCTTCAGATACAGAATTTCCAGCTACAATATACACTTCATATTTGGTAAAAAATGAAAATTGATAGGGATCACCAATATTTGTTGAATGAATGTAAAACAACGTGGATAAAAGAAATTAATAATGGTTTAGATGTAGTTTTAATTACTAGTAAACCAATAAAACATTGATATGATGTATGGAACATTGTTTTAGAAAGATTCTGCAAACTACTGACATGTTCCAACCAGAGACAGAAACCTTTGCTATTCATAAACCAACCTAATCAATTTGTAAAACATTCTTAAATTTTATAATAATAGTGGAACCTCTGAAGTGTTCTTACTATACAAAGAATTATAGTTGGAAAGCCAAGAAGTAATCTATGGCCACAAGCAATCGGAAGGTAATCCATCTACAAGGAATTCAGATCAGAATTACACTTACAAAAAGCAAACAAAATAAAACTTCAAAGGGGATGATGATGCTTTTTCATACAATGCTTAGAACTGTAACTTGAAGAACTGTGTTACCATTTAAACATAAATTAATGCTTATTGCTTCCCACAAGCCACAGTTACATGGCTTGTTCATTGTCTATTACTATCAACAGACACTAATAATGAAAGTAGAAAATATGGCTTGTGCAATCTAGGTGCATCAATTATTGAATTTTTTTACTCATACAACTAAGAAAAACACTTGCAAAAACAAGCGTGCAAAATCCTCCAGAAGCAACCATAGGGGTAAGGAGTGTCCCGAGCTTTGTCAAATTCTGGACCAGCAGGACTAGGACTATCATCTATGATGATTGTTTTATCATCATGATTTTGACCAACAGTATCATCATTGGCAGCCTCATGAGTAATATGTTTCTTATTCTCCTCAAACATAGGAGTTGTTCCATCCGTGTTCAAAGAAACTAAGGTGGACTGTGCTTCAAGGACTCCATCCCTCAGCCCACTCAAGTATTTGGCACTCATCTGATCTCGATCCTCTTTGGAGTTCTGTAATTCTTTAATTTCAGCATCATAGAGCCTTATCAATTCTTCTCCTCTTTCTTTCAAGGCAGCAAACAACATCTCATGCTTTGTAACATCTTTGCAGCTTACTTTTCCAATGTCTGCGCGAAACTTTGTGCTATTCAAAGAAGATTTTGAGTCAGAAAAGCTTGACTCCTTTGTGTGTGAATTATCATTAGTACCATCAAGAGAATGATCCTTCTTTGAATTATGTTGATCAAATTGAGTGTTAAGCTTCTCTCCAAAATCACCATATTGAGTGTTAAGCTTCTCCTGAGCAGAGATTTCATTTTCATTCCCCTCAAACACAAGAATTAATATGACTATGTCCAGAGCAAGAAATACGGCCTGTGCTTCAAGGAGCCCATCTCCCATTCCATATGAGTATGTAGCTTTCATAAAATCTTGAATCTCTTTTGAGTTCTTGAAGCCTTCAATATCAGCATCATAGTGCCGCTGCAATTCTTCAGCTCTTCCTTTCAAAACAGCAGCCAGCTTCTCATCTAGGCTGTGACCCTTCTTTGAATTATCCAGAGTAGCAATTTCATTTTCAATTTTTTCAAATTTCTTGCGCAGAGCAATATGTTCCTCCACCAACTTGCAGATGAGTTTACTCTTGGCCCTCTCCGATTCACAACTTCCTCGCTTCATCATCATGAATGCTTGCAACAAAGGATCGTTAGAGCTTGGAACTATCATTTCAGTAAAATCTCTTCTTTGCAACGTCACGGTTTTTAGTATTTCCCATTGTTTCAGAGTGGGAAAGCTCAACTTTGCTTCGATCAGTCCATTGAAAATTCCTTCAATAAACATCTTCCTTTCTTTCTTGGTCTTTGGTGGGAGTGACAGTCTAACCCATTCACCTCTATTAAAGGTGGCATCCATGGTTGTGTCTACATCAAGAGAAGGGAAGCTAATCTGTACTTCACGAAGTCCTGCCCCTATTCCTTTCAAGAATATCTCTCTCATTATTTCTTCCTCCTCAGCATCTCTGTCTTCTTCCTCAGAACTTCCCTGATGGCCAGAGGTTGAAGCTTCCCCTACATTTTTGGGAGGTTTCATTTCATCTGTATGGTCGTCAAATTTTGCTGCAAAATCAGAAAATGCATTGTACATCTGAAGAAACGGTGCCAGGCGGGACTTTTTATCATCTAGTGGTTTACCTTCGGATACATCGTGAACCTCCTTATATAGGTCATTCAACATCGTCATTGTCGGATGTGCTAGCCCTTTGTTTTTAAATAGGCCTTCCATGTCCCTAGCATTTGACAAAATCGTACCTAAAATCTTATCCATACCCAACGTCTCTATCTGCTTCCTTGGTTCCTGCTTAGGATCTTTTGTCATTGTGGGTGATATGTTGGCTCTCTGTGAGTACTTTGGGTCAGGACACATGAATTGGATATATTCTTCTGTGTTGGTAGTTCCTTGTTTGTACACAAAAACTCCCCACTCACTTAGTGTCACGCTAGATGGGGCTTCATACGAAACCTGCACTATATTCCACTCACGCTCAATAAGTAATGCATCAAGGCCCAGCCACTCACTGTCACTGAACAAGAGTCGCAAATCACAAACTAACACATGATCAGGTTCAATTCTGAAGTTGCAATAGCCTTTGTGAGGGACAGATCGACCATTGATAACCAAATTAAGCTCAACAAGTATCCGCTGAGATTTGCTGGCCCTCCCCTTCTGGAACACCATCACTAAAGCAACAATGGGGAACTTCTTACGAGCCCAAAAATTCGGATTTCCTTTTTTGCAGATGTGGTCAAACCAACGTGGAATTCCTGTTCGCATTTGAGGCATCGCAGTCTCTTCTTTTTTTGATGAGATAGGCATCACAATTTCTAATCCTCGTCTCTCATTTTTCACCTGTCATATTACAAAAACAAAAATGGGAAACATTTGTCTCTAAAGCTTATAGTGCACTCTATGACTGTGATATTATAAACCAAGCTAGCAAGCATATAAAGAGGTGATATACCTGATCCCATAACATGTCTGACGTCTCTCTGTTCAAGCGGATGCAGTTTCTTGCATCTACTTTTTGAATGGTCCATGGCAACTCTGATATGTGTTGAAGCATCTTACAATGATGGACATCCAAAATTCTTAGGTTGGTGCATACCGGAATTTTTCGAAGCATAATGCAACTACTAACATCAAGATTAGTCAAGTAAGCAGATTCTTTAATGCACACAGGGACAGAGAGGAGATAGTTATCCTTTACAATCAACTCTTGTAATTCAAGAAAAGAGATGAGAATTGTGCTAAGGTCTTCATCCCATAAGCCACTATTATCAAAATGCAATTTTTTTAATGTTGAACGACCATTGGTTGCTGAAGGGATATCATCTCGACAAATTCTCAAGGATTGTCCAAGTAGATAGCATCCTCCAAATTTTAAGGTCACAACATTTGGTAACATGAATAAGCTACTTGGTAGATATTTGAGCTTCTTGCTATTTGGCATCTCTATAGAAACAAGCCCAATAAGATTACCAATGGAATCTGGCAACTTCTCAATAGCGGTATTTTTCATATAAATCTTCAATGGCTTATTCATCTTGTTCACTATATCTGGGAAGTGTTCAAGTTCTAGACACAAGTTCAGGTCAAGAAATTCTAGGGATGGTAAAAACATTCTTTGCAGGAAATTTCGAAGTTTGGGGCATATAGAAGCGCTTAAGTGGGTAAGGTGTTTGAGAAATCCAACAGATTTATGAACCATAATTAGGTTCTTGCATTTATCAAGTTTAAGTACTCTCAACTTTTCAACTCCTGAAGCATCAGGCATTACAGTGATGGATTCATTTTTTGAGAAATTCATGATAGTCAAATTTGAAAACGGCTGTCAAAAGAAACAAAAGGTCGATCAAACATAGTTATTGTTATGCATAATAATAAAAATGAAACAAAAATAATATAAAAAGCTATGATTTTACCTTAAATGGCTCTTCCGGTGTAAGTTGGCTTTTAGGCAAATTGAAAACGATGATTTTCTTTGGATTAAAGTTTTGGGGGAAAGACTTTGAAGGGTATTCTTCCCAGTCAAGCAGCCTTAACTGATTTGGCAGATGTTTAGGCTCTGATGAAAATGTTGTATTTCGAACAATGAGAATTCTAAGGCGATTCATCTTCACGAAGGCAGTATCACTCCAATCTTGTTTTATAGGTTGGGGAGGATCAAGCATTATCCCTTGAATTACAACACTTCCCTATAAAACAAGTAAAAAAAAAAGATCAATTACATATCGTCATCAGGGTTTAGGAAAAAGGTATGTGAATGTGATTGTGGTCTAGACTGCAACATCAAATTTTTTAATATCTCAGCAACCCCACTGCGACCACAATTGTAGAAGCAACATTCAACAATGTAAAAACTTGGTTGTCATTAATAACACATATCATAATGTATAAATACATAAAAATAGAAGTATACGATTTAAATCTTACAGAATTTTCATCTGATAATACATCAATAACATCTTTGTGAAACCATAATCTACTACGTCCGGCAGGATTTTGTGGTTCCTCTTGATTAACGATATCTCTACCCATGTCTTGTATTAGATCATGCATATCCAAGCAGCCATGTTTAACAATTAAAAGAGATCTATTAACAAGTTCTTCAATATTAGATACTGCACTGAATTCACCCAATATCTCTTCAACATATTCTATTCTTTCCCCTTTGAAGAAACAAGCTATATCTAGGAAAACAGTCTTGGCATTGCGCCCCAACACATCGTAGCTTACTTTTAGCACCTCTTGAATCTCATTACATCGAATACTATCGTAATCTTTCAACGCATCTTCCCAAGCTCTTAAACTCTTTCCACCACCCAAATTGGAACCTATTACTTTTAATGCCAATGGAAGACCCTTGGCATATTCAACCGCACGGGAAGAGACAGCTTCATAGCCTGTTTCAGGATGGCTTTTTCCAAAGGCATTCCGACAAAACAACTCAAGAGAATCTTTCTCATTAAGTTCAGTCATTTCATAAATCTTTTGAACTACAAAAGAACGAGTACCAACCAGCAAACTTTTGTTTCTTGAAGTTATAACGATCCTACTACCTGGACCAAACCAATCACTTCCTCCTGCCAAACTTTTTAATTGTTCTATGTTATCAACGTCATCAAGAACCAAAAGAACCTTTTTCTTGCCAAGCTTTTGTTTTATTACTTTGATTCCTTTGCTTGTACTTCCCAACTCGGTATCTGGCTTCTCAAACATCTCTGATAAAAGTGTCTTTTGAAGATCTTCTAGGCCATTGATTTTGTTTGATTTCTCTCTAACGTTGGCAAGAAAACTTGCAGC
>Ga0228710_1012356_pt1 | contig 10614 bp, 6 predicted proteins | sample MedpolnodulmetaG_FD_177995 | JGI IMG/M metagenome (GOLD analysis project Ga0228710, IMG submission 177995) | Root nodule microbial communities from Medicago polymorpha collected in Santa Monica, California, United States - pink nodules | ecosystem: Host-associated > Plants > Roots > Nodule... | reverse complement strand
TTAAATATGTAACAAATAAAGCTGATAATTTAACATATTTTTCCAAAAGAAAAAAATTACAATAATTTAACATATATAATTATTCGCACTAATCTTTTATTAGTTATTGAGAAATCTGGTAAAAAAATATTACTTAAAATTGACACCTAAAGAAATACTTTGGGTGAAAAAGAACTAGAAGTGACTGAGAAAAAGTAAAATATACACTCTTCGGTAATTATTATAAGCCTAAATCAATAATTTATATTCTTTTATTAAATTATGTATGTGGTCTATAATAAATATCATATCCATCATTAATTAATGAATCCAAAATATGAATTTTTGGTTATAATAATTACGGGAGTATATAATATATAAAAATGAGAAGTGATTTTTTTGGTATATCCTTATTTATTAATTTTATTAGGTCTGCAGCAACTTAACCTAATAATTTTCCTCTAAAATGCTGCATTAGGTTAGCATCAATTTAACCTAACAAATTCCATCTAAAATGCAGCACACCAATTTAACCTAACAAATTCCCTCTAAAATCAGCAATCCCTAATATTTCTCCTCACTGATGAGTTTTTCATTTCTATCCTGTTGTGTCATCGTTTGTATATATCTATTGTTTCTTTGGATTTTTTTTTACAAGTTGTTGTACACTTATTTAATACGTTTACAAACAAACTACCTTAATTTCCATGCAAACTCGGCTATATATAGCAAACCCTAAACTGTGTTTCTCTATAAAAAAAAACCTAAATAATCATGGTAAATTACACAGACAGCAGAATAATCATATATTTTGATATTTTGAATTTTGCAAATCCTTATTTATTAATTTGCAACACCCAAATAGGTAGCAACCTCCTCTTGTACAAAAGATCCGAGGTTTTGAATCACGATTCCAAGTAAAGCATCAGCCATTTTCAGATATGAGAACAGAAATGAATCAAAGTTGTTTGGATCAAAGATTATCTATTAAATCAGTGAAATATGACACTAAGGAAAACTACATACAGTGGGAAAAAACAAGTTGTGAAGGTACATGGCAATGAAAGGGAAAAAAACAAAATTAGAAAACTTATCTTATGAAACAACATCATGCAATACTAATTATTTAATATTTCATCAGAGAGAATCCAATGCCAAAAAATTATAATACCATTGGACATTTTAATATTTCAAGTTGGCAAGTGTACCTGAAGTGCAAGTGGATCTCTAGCACTGTCCAAGTATGGTTATTAAAAAAGATCTCACATAGTCACATGGTCTAAGGAGAGACAATATTTCTTGTTCTTGTTATTACATATTTTGTTATGTCCCTTTCATATGAAGTAAAATATACAATTGGTTGGAAAGTGTGATCAAACCTTATTTTATCTTTAGAGCATCTACATTGGTGGTAGTATCTTTAAACCATGTGACTATGTGAGATCTTTTTTAATAGAGTATACAGCCTATAAAAAATATCAATACTTGGACAGTGCATGAAAGTAACATAATAGATACACTTGCCAACTTGATGCCACCACAACTCTGATGAAATATTAAATAATTTGCTTAATTAATGATGTGGTCCCTTAAGTTATTTGTTGGTTACATTTTAGTCCCATAAGTTATTAACGTTACAATTTGGTCCCTTCAAGTCATCTTCCGTCAACCAAATAAATCCCTACCGTCAAAACCGTTAAGCCAATGTCTAAGGTGGATACACATTGCAAGTTGTCACGTCATTGTTAACATGTGCCTATTTAATGTTTTGACAAAAGACTGACGGTGAGGATTTATTTGGCTAACATATACTAACTTAAGGAACCAAATTGTAACGTTAATAACTTATGAGACTAAAATGTAACTAACAAATAATTTAAGGGACAAAATCATTAATTAAGCCTAAATAATTAGTATTGCATGATGTAGTTTTCCTTACTGTCGTCATGCACTGATTTAATAGATAATCTTTGAAAACAAATAACAACGCATATTTCATTATCCTAAACCAAAGTCATCTCTAATCCAAACAACTTTGATTCATTTCATCTGAAAATGGCTGATGCTTTACTCGGAATCTTGATTCAAAACCTCGGATCTTTTGTACAAGAGGAGGTTGCTACCTATTTGGGTGTTGCAAATTAATCCCAAAGCTTATCTAGAAAGCTCACTTTAATCTGTGCTGTCCTAAAAGATGCTGAAAAGAAGCAAATAACAAACGATGCTGTCAAAGAGTGGCTACAGCAACTGCGTGATGCTGCTTATGTGCTTGATGATATATTGGACGAATGTTCAATAACCTTAAAAGCACATGGAGACAACAAGCGGATCACTAGTTTCCATCCTATGAATATTTTGGCTCGTCGCAACATTGGAAAGAGGATGAAGGAGATTGCTAAAAAGATCGATGATATTGCTGAAGAAAGGATGAAGTTCGGATTACAGGTGGGGGTCATGGAGGGCCAACCAGAAGATGAAGAATGGCGGCAAACTACCTCTGTCATCGCTGAATCCATAGTATATGGAAGAGACAAAGATAAAGAACAAATTGTTGAGTATCTTCTGAGGCATGCTAGCAACAGTGAAGATCTCTCTGTCTATTCCATTGTTGGCCTAGGTGGATATGGAAAAACAACACTTGCTCAAATGGTCTTCAATGATGAAAGTGCAAAGACATATTTTGACTTGAAAATATGGGTGTGTGTTTCTGATGATTTCAGTATTATGAAGGTTTTAGAGTCCATCATAGAAGACACCGTTGGAAAAAATCCAGATCTCTCATCTTTAGAGTCAATGAGAAAAAAGGTTCAAGAAATTTTGCAAAACAAAAGGTATGTGCTTGTTCTTGATGATGTGTGGAGTGAAGACCAAGAGAAATGGAATAAGTTAAAGTCTTTGTTGCAACATGGAAAGAAAGGTGCATCAATTTTGGTCACTACCAGACTTGACATTGTTGCATCCATCATGGGAACTTATCGTGCTCATCATTTAGCAAGCTTATCTGATGATGACATCTGGTCTTTGTTCAAACAACAAGCTTTTGGAGAAAATAGAGAAGAGCGTGCAGAGCTTGTGGCAATAGGCAAAAAGTTAGTGAGAAAATGTGCGGGTTCACCTCTTGCTGCTAAAGTATTAGGAAGCAGTTTGCGCTTTACAAGTGACGAACATCAATGGAATTCTGTACTAGAAAGTGAGTTTTGGAGTTTACCTGAGGTTAATCCTATCATGTCTGCTTTGAGACTAAGCTATTTTAACTTGAAATTATCCTTGAGGCCATGTTTTACTTTTTGTGCTGTTTTTCCTAAAGATTTTCAAATGGTGAAGGAAAATCTCATTCAACTTTGGATGGCTAATGGACTTGTTACATCTAGAGGAAACTTACAGATGGAGCATGTTGGTGATGAGGTATGGAATGAATTAAACCAAAGGTCATTCTTTCAAGAAGTTAAATCAGATTTTGTAGGTAACATTACATTCAAAATGCATGATTTAGTCCATGATTTAGCTCAATCTATTATAGGAGAAGAATGTGTGGCTTTTGAGACTTCAGGCTTGACTAATCTGTCAACTAGAGCTCACCATATAAGTTGCTTCCCTTCAAAAGTAAATTTAAATCTCTTCAAAAAAATTGAATCATTGCGAACCTTTCTTAACTTTGAGTCATTACCCTTCATGGATTCATATGTGTTGCCATTGATCACTCCTCTCCGAGCTTTGTGTACAAGTTCTTGTCATCTCTCTACATTGAAGAGTTTAATCCATTTGCGGTACTTGGAACTTTACTGTAGTGATATCACAACCTTGCCTGCGTCTGTTTGTAAACTGCAGAAATTGCAAACACTTAAACTTGAATATTGTGATAATCTTTCTAGTTTTCCCAAACAATTGACACAGTTGCAGGACCTTCGACATCTCATGATTAAAAGTTGCAAGAGATTGAAATCAAGTCCTTTTAGAATTGGGAATTTAACTTGTCTGAAAACATTATCCATTTTCATTGTTAGTTCAATAACTGGGCATGGTTTAGCAGAGCTACACAACTTACAATTAGGAGGCAAGCTATACATCAAAGGCCTACAGAAAGTGTCGAATGAAGAGGATGCAAGAAAAGCTAATTTGATTGGCAAGAAGGACTTAAATCGCTTATATTTGTCGTGGGGTGATTATGCTAGTTCAAAAGTTCGTAGTGTTGATGCCGAGCGAGTACTAGAAGCTCTTGAGCCTCATTCAGGTCTAGTGAGTTTTGGGTTGCAGGGTTATGTGGGAACACATTTTCCTCTTTGGATGAGAAATACTTCTATTCTAAAAGGTCTAGTTAGTATTATTCTCAATGACTGTAAAAACTGCAGGCAGCTTCCTCCATTTGGTAAATTACCATGTTTAACTACTCTTTATGTATCTGGAATGAATGATTTAAAGTACATTGATGATGACTTGTATGAACCTGCGACAGAGAAGGCTTTTACATCATTGAAAGAATTGACTTTGTTCAACTTACCAAATTTAGAGAGGGTGTTGGAATACAAAGGAGTAGAGATGCTACCACAACTTTTAGAGTTATATATAACAAATGTCCCCAAACTTACATTGCCATCCCTACCATCTGTTGAGTCACTTTCTGCTGATGGAGGAAAAGAAGAGTTTTTGAAGTCCATTGTTAATAACAGTAATATGTATAATCTTAAGTCACTCTGCATATCCAGCTTCGACGAACTCAAGGAATTACCTGTTGAACTCAGTACTCTTAGTGCTTTAGAATCTCTTGAAATTAGATTTTGTAATCAAATGGAGTTATTTTCGGAGCAGTTGTTGCAAGGATTGAGTTCTCTTAAGACACTTAGAATCAGTTACTGTCCACAGTTTGTTTTTCCAGATAACATGAACAGTCTAACTTCCCTTCGTAAATTGGATGTCTGGAAGTGTAATGAACACGTACTAGACAGCCTAGGAACATCCTTCTCTAACATCCCCTCACTGCAAAATTTGTCTCTGTACAATTTTCCTTCACGAACATCCTTGCCAGACTGGTTGGGTGCCATGACTTCTCTTCAAGTATTAGACATCGATGATTTTCCAAAGTTAAAATCACTACCAGACAACTTTCAGCAACTCCAAAACTTGCAAGAGTTAAGTATTGCTGGTTGCCCGATGTTAAGTTCACTGCCAGACAACTTTCAGCAACTACGAAACTTGCAAAAGTTAACTATTCAATTTTGCCCTGAGTTGAAGAAGAGATGCAAGAGGGGAATAGGTGAAGATTGGCATAAGATATCTCACATTCCTGAATTGGACTTGAATTTACGAACTGAAGAAGCAACATGTTGTGGTAATTTAATTTAATGAATATCTTTATTTTATTTTATTTCTCTCTCTTTTTTCTTACTATATGAAACATGCCGTGATTCAAGACTTATATTGAACAATGTGTGCAGAGATTATCATAGGAGCATGGAAGCTGAGGAACCTAATCTGGGACGAATTAATTCAATACGGAGATCAAGCCTTTCAGCCCCGGATTGAGAGTGCGTTTGAGAACATGATTGATTACCCTAATAGTGCCTTTATACAAAGTTCTCTTGTTTAGTGGAAAATGTTAGATTTTGAAATATCACCTGGTATGCTTTATTCACTTGTAGGCATTTTACAACTGGATCATTGCGTAACAATATAATTATATATAAGTATATTGCTTTTTTCACATATAAATAGTTACTAAATTTAATGTCTCTATTCCTTTCCAAACATATTTTCTACAGTTTTTAATGATAGTAATCGTTGGACGAAATGGACCACTAAAACCATCTAAACTGCTAATTTAAAAACAATTTGAGGATCAAAATGACTAATAAAAGTGACATCTATGTTATAATTTTTAACCTTAAAAAAAGATGTTGGAATTTTTAATCTTATTAGATAGATATGCTATAATTTGTATTTATAATTTATTACTATATTATTAAAATTCCAACAATGTGTTGATGAGTTTGCAATATCAATACATTAAACACTACCACGCTAACCCAAATTGTGGCTCACAAGGGCGTCGCTAAACATTAGCCACGTCTATTTCATGTGTTAGCCACGCCTAATTTTCTCGCGGTAACCTTGTGTTAGCCACGGTTAACTCGTGGGTAAAGAAATGAAGAAGGTATGTTTGTACAGTTTGCCACAGGTATAGCCGTGGCTAAAGCGTATTTTTTTATTTATTTTTTAAATTGCCATTTTTCCAGCTTTAGCATACTAGCCAAAATGCAGTACAATATATAAAGACAATAGTAGCAATACTACTGTTTGGGATATAAGTAGACATTAAAGTAACAAGGTCAAGAGCCAATTTCTTAAAGCAATATGTAGAGGTCAAAATGCAAGTTACAACCATATAAAATGCAGTGGAATCAAAATTACATTCTTAATATAGGGTTAATATGTCTTTACCCCCTGTAATATAGGTCATTTTCAGTTTTTCCCCCTGCAAAATATTTTTTTTGAATTTCATCCTTGTAATTTGAAGATTTTTTGGTTTTGGACCTTTGTGAAAAATTTCACCCCTTGTAATTTGAGCAAATTTAGGTTTACCCCCTTGTAATTTGAACAAATTTCGGTTTACCCCCCTGTTAATTTGAGCAAATTTCGGTTTATCCCCCCACCATATCTTCGATTTTGTACAGTCAAAAATCATGAAGGTCCAAAACCAAAAATCTTCAAATTACAAGGACGAAATCCAAAAAAAATATTTTACAGGGGGTAAAACCGAAAATGACCTATATTATAGGGGGTAAAACACTATTAACCCCTTAATATATTATAGCAAGACTAATATTTGGGATAGTTGGAGATTAAACCAACAAGGCCAAAAGCTAATATACTAACACTTTCACTACTAAAGCTAAAAACACAAACAGAGTTCTTCCTTTAGCAGTCCAAAAAACAGCATGTTCCTTATTGGTTTAATTACTAGAACTGGTACCTGTCAAGTAAAGGAATATGAAAGGAAGCATTGGTTAATTAAAGATCAACAATTGTATAATGCTAATTATAATGTAAACCAGAAACACAAGATATGAGTATTATGAAGAAATACCTTGGTTGAAACTTGGTAATTCATCGCCAAATTCATCGCAAAAAGTTGGTGAGAAATGCCGAGTGACTTTGAGCTTGTGTAAGCTGCTCCTTAGTCTCTTCAAATCCTCAATATTTTTGCTAGAGCTACCAACATTAACAAATTCAGAGAAAGGCTTGCGTGTTCCAAAAACCTTAGTAGGGCAAACACCAAAACCTAATCCACGCACTCGACCTGATTGCTCCGCTTCATACACTTTTCCGACAACATCATCTGGATATGCATTAATCTTTAAGGGAACACCTAAAGTAGCAAAACGCTCTTGATCTTTGAGCAAATTCTCTGATATCTTATCCTATTAAAAACAGGTAACTAGCAACCATGAAATATCCAAATAGCAAGCTATATACATTAAGAGTGATGTTATATCTTCCGACCCAACTAGATGCAATTTCATAAGCATTGGTAATTAAATTAAATATTGTGTCGCATAGAAAATAAAGCAATGACTCATTCAAGTTAAATAGTATCAAGGTATTGGCTTGGGACCTGAGAGTGTGCTCCTCCTCGAAGTCTCAGGTTCGATTCTCTCCGGTGCCAATTTGGGTGGGCTAATTTAGCTCTTTCAAAAAAAAAAAGTTAAATAGTATCCAGACAATTAATATAGAACCAATGCCCACCCCAAAAAACATGAAAAAACTGCTAGTGTCATAGCAACATGTTCCACCAATACCCACCCCAAAGATGACAAAACACTAACATAGGCCAAATAAACATAACATGTCATTATCAAATGCAACTATAACTGAAACTGAGGCCCTCACACAGAAGATCAAAGGGAACCTGAAAATTTTGCAGAAAATACATTTCACATCTCCAAACAACTTATGGGAATCTATATCCCATCTAATCTAAGTCTTTAGTACACATTCATTAAACTAAACACAAATTTATAGAAAAATGAAAAGGAAATGCAATCAATTTACTTACAGCAATGACTTTTCCTTCGTCACTCACAAATTTTCCATGCTTATTTATTAATGTTGACAAAATAACCTCACTGCGACATACTGGTCGTTTTAATCATAGCTCCTAATAAAATCAATACAATAAAAGTTAACTATTAATTATCGTATATAATATAACATACTTAAACTTTACTATGATAAAGTAATATAGAAATGCTCTAAACAACTTACCATCTGACGACCCCTTCTTGCATTGTTCTTACTACCTCCAGCATGTGAAACTTTCAGCTTCTTGAGGTTTCTTGAATTTTGCTCACTTATTTTCAATAATTGTTAAATATATTAGTCATTTTATACCTCCAAAGTGAAAATATAAATATCTTACATGTTTTGTTAAAAAATATACAATGAACATCTATATCTTCATTTTGTCACTAGTATAGTAACTCACAAAAGTTGCCCATTGAACAGGATGAACACCAGAAGGACGTTTACACCTTAACTTGGATTTATAGGCCCTCCATCTTTCCCCTAGTGCACTCCATATCCAATTGATTCCAGCGGCATAATCAAATTCAAAACGATCCTTTAAATATTACATTCATGGATCAATCGGTAATAACAAGAAATACAATAAAACAATAATTGAAGTGATGGTAATTTTAGATAACAACCTCGATAGACTTCCATTGTGCCCGACCATTCTTCATTGGTATCAGATCCCATGTTTCAATAGATACATGACAGAATGCTGACTTTGTAGAAAGTTTACCTAAATATCTCACAAGTAGATTTGACTTACATATTACCATTATTTCTATTATCATTACAAACGAAAACACGTTCATTCACGTGTCTGTTTTTTCTCTCTTTTTATTGTGTTGGCACGTGTAAATTATGCACGATATTTTATATGAAATTTTTATTTTGATTAAAATTATAAGTACATATATTTGTGACTTTAAAATCGTAATAAACAAAAAAACAATGTTTGTCTTTTTATCTTTTTATCAAATATAATATAAATCATTATCTTTTTAATACCCCCAACAATATAATAGTAGGTATTGATTGTTGTTTAGAGGAATAAAAAGTTATCACAAAATTGTGGTTCAAATATCATTTTTCTAACAATTTTTCTAAACTGAAAGAGGTTGACTCACTCCATAAGTTGAACCAAAGAAATTCACTATACATTGTATGGAATTTACTTCAAATTCAAAATGTAATGAACAAGGAGAGATTAAATATAATCTTGATGTCTCATTTGAAGCCTTTTATTGTATGTCTGATTTGTTTTTCCTTATTGTCATGCACCTTAACAACTTGTGATATGTTTTTTAGTATTACAATATCATGACAGTACTAATCATAATTGCTTAGAGCAGCCAACTTTGAAACGTTACTCAAGAATTATTATAACCATTAACTTAATATATAATGTTTGAAACTTGAATGTGAACAATTTTTCTAAACTGATATCTATAAATCTTACAATGGAGAAGCTTCAGATTTTACTGTGCTTTCCCCTTCCAGCCAAATCCGCTCTTCTCCTTATTTTGCTTGTCTTTTCAATGGTTATATTACGAAGAAAAAATAAAGGCAGAGCAGGTGCCAGTGCAGGTGCAAGAGCAGTGGTGCAGGTGCAAGTGCAGTGGTGCAGGTGAATGTTCAGTGGTGCAGGTGCCAGAATTTGCATTGCAGCATAGGGCCTTTCTTTCTCTCCAAGGCTCTCTCTCTCTCTCTCACGCTCCAAGGCCCTTTCTCTTCCCTCAAGTAGTATTTAAGGGCAAGAGCCTTGCCTTGCCATCACATTTTGCAAGCAAATTTATGCTTCTTTTTACTTCATGTCTGTATTATGCATTTACATACTCTACAATTGATGATGCAGGTCTAATATTATATGTGATACAACTAACAACTTATCTCATTGGTATTCATTCTTTTTTCTTCTTCTTTACAGTATAAATACAAGTACATGAACATCTTTATGTCATTCTCCATTATGCAACTTTTAGCCTCTTCTATGTCTCCCATCCATAGGTTTCCACAACAAACTCAAGGAATTCTTGAAGGAGGACCACGCCAACAGAAAGCAGCATGAAGGCAAGTCAAAAAACACAATAATTAGAATATTTCACCAAGTTAGTGTGGGGAAGTCAAATTGAATTTTAGTTCACAAAACTCATGTTGAGATTGTTTACTACTGCCAACTGCATATTTAACATCTTCATTTTAATGATTTTCACATATTCATGGGTATTCATCAAACTTCAGGGATACATTTTTTCAGGGTGCTCATAAAATTTCTATTACCCTCTTCATTTTTTCAGTTGGAATTCCTTAATATGAAAGCAAATGATAGATATTCTCCAAATAGACAAGTTTAAGGTATAAATAACTCTTAACTCCTTTTTCGTGGGCAGGTACTGTTAACTCTCTTGGTGAAAGTTTTCTCATTTCTCTCTTTTTTCAACAGGTTATAGTTGAATAATAGAGTGAATGAATGAGAAAGAACTCAAATTTCGAAGGCCAACACTTTTTTTAATAATAAACAAGAGATTACAAGTTCTACTCAATTGTTTCATTTTTTTTACTTACAATGAT
>Ga0228710_1012349_pt1 | contig 10620 bp, 7 predicted proteins | sample MedpolnodulmetaG_FD_177995 | JGI IMG/M metagenome (GOLD analysis project Ga0228710, IMG submission 177995) | Root nodule microbial communities from Medicago polymorpha collected in Santa Monica, California, United States - pink nodules | ecosystem: Host-associated > Plants > Roots > Nodule... | reverse complement strand
AATCACAAAGTTACGATAAGTTCGTATCATTTCTTCTATATTGCAAAACCAAATCATTTTCAAAACAAAACCAAGTTAGATTCGACAAGACATAGGTTAAATACTCTTAAACCTCTTAATTGAACTCCTAATACTTCTAGTTTTGAAGTTTGGAATCAAACCATAAGTTTTGGGTTGACTTGGAAATAGTTATGCTAAGTTTCCTTAAAATTTCTTCAAGACCCACTTGGAGTGTTTTCATCATAACTCAAAATCCACAAAATATTTTCAATTCAAACCAAATCCATTGGAAAACTAACAAAATTATCTAAAACTTTCATGTTTACACCAAAGGCCAATTCAAAACAGAAATGGGTGAAAAAGCACAAAAAATGCGAAAACCGAAGTCCTGACAGCACGAACGGCCCATGCCGTGCACACGAACGGCCCATGCCGTGCACACGCACGGCCGTGCCAAAAAGGGAAGAGTGTACACACGGCCCATGGTATGCACACGCACGGCCGTGCTCGACTGACAGCACAGCTATTTTTCCGATTTTCCGTTTTCACCATTTCGCGCATAAAATTCAAACCGTTAATCGGATTTTGATGCCGTTTTCGCCTACACGCTCCTGACACTTAACTCTATCATAATCTACAGAAAAATTCAAGTTTCAACCATTTCAAAAATCGTTTTCCAAAACCTCACATAATCAATTATTGGCAAAAACGCTTAAACATCGACATTTCACACGAAAAACCCGTTTTCTCCCAAACGACTCGACTAACACAACCACAACATGAAAACAGAAAATCTACTAGGTTCAATTCTCTCAACCATGTCAAAAACTCAATCAACAACCTCATGTAACAAAAGTTCATTTTGGTCCTTCACATGAACAACTTAACTCAAACTTTGCCAATTCAAACAACAACTTCACAAAATGGAATACCCATGGTACAAATCAGCAACAACAACATATGTAATTCAACAACAACTACATTTACACATGAATTCATCACAATCAACAACAATAACACTAATTTATACCAATTTGAGCAAAATCAACAAAGTATACATATAAACATATATTGAGCATGTAATTTCATCATCAACAACTTGATTATCAACAAATTCAAATACCCAAACATCACATCAAAATACAAGCACGAATTTCATCAATTAAATTCATAATAATCACTTTATACAAATAAGCACTTATGGGTTTAAGAAGAAAAAGAGATTATATAAAAGATTATGAATGAAAACTAGCCCCCTTACCTCAATAAGCTATAATCCTATCAAAAGCTTCAATTAAGCTCCTATGGGTTCTTCAAGCTTTCTCTACAACCCCCTCTCTTCCTCTTGCCCCTTTCTCTTTCTCCTCTTCTCAAGTTTGAGTGTAACACTATTTTCTTTAATGACTAATGTTTATATAGTTCTTATACAATTGGGCTTAACCTCCTCAATGTCTTTATGGGCTCCCAACACTTATAAACTAACCCCCAAAGTTTCTATCTACTAATGGTTAAAATAATAATAATAATGATCATCGGTTATAAAATAAATCATTACAACCCACTAGTAACTTAATAAAATAACAATGGCTCTCACCTAAGCATTAAAATAATCCCTATTGTAAAATTACTAAATTACCCTTACTCCCAAAATGACCAAAATACCCCTGAGTCTAAAATGACCATAATACCCTTCTACACCGAAATCCACTAATCCTAACCCAAAATACACACAGAGGCAACTAATGACATATAAGCACATAGAAACACACATAAATAAATAACAAAATAAATCTAGCGAAAAACGGGTTGTTACAAGATACATTAATTATTCAACGTACCTAAAAAAAGAATCTTTTCTTATATATAGAACCGGATGAAGTATTTACTTTTCGTTGCAGGAAAAGTATCTTCCTTTCTTTTTGTGATTGTGAGTGTATCTTCCTTCCTTTATTAATTAGGAAAAGACTACAGGCAAACAACAATTAATCTAGATGTCTTAATTAGGAAAACAAATTGCAACCAATTCTCATTAGAGTAAAATCATGGCAATAATCATCATATAAATTATAACAATAATCATTATCCCTCTGCAAAACCATTTGAACTATCAACCCTTCTTCTTTCTAAAAACAGTAAATATTCATATAGTAGATACCACCATCAATCGTGAATCCCAAGTTTGCTGCACCAATGATCAATTGTGTTATCAAAACATTCTAGCGATGTTGCAATCCTTTTGTTGAAATATTATTGAATTAGTATACAAGTGCCAAGCTTGAAATCGTTTTTTTGTTTTGTTTTACTCATACTTTCTAGTAGAGGAATAAAAATGTGATGTGATAAAATCGTCATCAAAGTGAAAGAGAGAAGAAAAATCTCTAATTATTTTGATGACCATTTTGTTGCAACACATTTTCAAGCTTCATCAAACATATATTATAGGCTTTGGTGAAGTAGTGCTAAGCTCCATGATCTAATTAGCAGCAGTGAACGCATAAAACATGGTCAACAGCTTCTTCCAACAACAAGATATAACCATCCTACTTTCATTGTTTTAAAATGGTTCGTTGCAAAAAAATCTTCAATTCTTCTTATATAAAGTAACATTTCTGTGAGAAAAAAAATTCTGCCACTTGCCATAAAAATAAAAGTAACGACTATCAAATAGAAGTTTGGCGTTTTTTAGCTTAGTTAGCAATGAAGGAAATATGCAGCTAGCAATAAATTTGACAAATTGGTATTAACAATTTATTTTATTTGTGGGGTTTGGTAATTTCATGTTTGAACTTATGCATACAAGATTGACAAATACAGTATTCTCCAGAAGAATTGCTAAAACTCTTGTTAAACTTCAATTCTATAACAGTTGGCTACTTTGATTCAATTTTGCACTTTAGGGCCAAACCATATATGATTGCCATCATAACCGCAATATGAAGCCAACACTTAGCATTAAGATGCCAACAAGGCAGATTAACTAACATTATGTTCACGATAATAAAATACACTCGGAATTCTTCCAAAAATATTAAGGACAGACAAAATTGTCGATGTTTGCTTGTTGAAAAATTTGATAATAAAATACAGTTAGAGTATAATACAGTTAGGAATAGAAGTTAGAAAAATGGAATGAGATGCAATCACACCATAGACAAACCAACACAAGAATTTGCAAATACTAAAATTCCATTCAATAGCATATAACTACAAAAAGAATCAACCTGTGAGGCAAGGTCATGATTCTCTAAGATTGTTCCAAACTTTGTAACACACTTAAAAAAAAACAGCAAAATGGATCATGACAATAATGATCACTCCTAAATGAAACCAGGCATAAGTTTCAAAAGTCAATAGCTAAATCATTGTATACCGATATAGTAGATACAATCATCCAAAAGACAACCCTAAACTAGAATCTAATCAAGATTCTGAAGACAAGTTTTTGGCTGGAGTCATAAGAGCAACAGCACAACGATCAGAGCTACAGAACTTCTTGTAAATTGCCCTTAGCCTACTCTCTGGAGCAGCAGAATGAAAGCTCACCATGAGTTTGGCACAATCCCTGACAACATAAATAAACAAAATGTTACTTTCATTGACACAAAACAAACGCATAAAACAAACATCTAGTTGCATGTTCAGATTCATCATATATAGTTTTGCTGATATATAGTTTTGCTGATATTATATTACCTTAGTTGTTCCTCAGAGTAACCTGTGTAGTGCTTCAGAGTATCAGTCCAAAAAGGGCTCCTCTCAAGGGTTGATCTTGCCACGTATACAGCAGAAGCAGCAATCATTGAAGGGCAGTACGAGGATACAGTAGCATAATGCATCATAGAAAGTTCAGCAAGGAAATTCACCATACTTTCCATCTACATTGACAAAAACAGAATCCACAATTAGAGAAGGCCATTCCATTCCATATTGCATCAGTCACATGACACTTAACAATTTCCACAGTTAAACTATAAAGTAATATATATTACCTCTTTGTCAGAGGGGGTGGAGGCTTTGATGTACCGAACCAGAAAGACATAAGGAGTAGGAACTGTCAAATACCATTCAAGATTTCTCAAGATTGTTTTCTCCATAACCAGAACCTGTTCTCTAACATATGCATTGTCTGATATGCATACAAAATCATTGACCTGTATACACAAATGAAACAAAGAGACATTCAATAAATCATATAGCATATAGATTTGTAGTGTTATTGTTTCATCATAGACACATTCGATAAACCATATAAAAAATAAAACGAATTCTACCTCTGGTGCCCAAATCTCTTCATACTTGGATGCAATAAGCATTGAGCTTATGCCAACAAGCTGAAGTTCCTTTCTAGGTACAGCCTTTGTGGACAAGAATCGGTCGACAATGTTGAGAGTCAGATAGAAAGTTTCAGGCATGAGTTCAAATTTCCTATGCACTTCGATCAACCAGTCAATAAGAATTGCTCTCATCTTAGCATTTATATCTGGCTGTGAAGCCATGTAATCATGTACACGAACATCATCCTGTGTCATTCATCAAAGTCAAAATATTAGAGAATGTTAAAAAAAAATAGAAATATATATATATATAGAGAAGAAACACAAAACAAAGGCATAGAACATTACTTCAGAGAGTTTGTAATACTTGTAGATGTCATCAATATACTCAGTTGCAGCCAATTCATTATCCTTATCAGATGCATCAATGTTCTCAACCAAATCCTTGGGCACAACTCTACAAGCAGCCTGTGTTTGAGAAATTATGATCATACTTATAATTAGTCTAAATTGAAAAATGGTACCACAAGTCACATAAACCATATTTCATAAGATTAAAAGAAAATTAACCTTGCTTCTAGCTGAAAGCACTGAACTAAAGGTCTTGACAATTTTCTTGGTCGATCTTTCTCTAATTTTTCTTCCTCTAACAGCTTGTTTCTCCTTCACTTCCTCAGATTCTTCATCAGAGCTGATGACAATAACTTCAGGTTCTGCAGGCTTCTGAGCTTGTTCCACCCTTGTTGCAGGAACAAAGTTCTACAACAAACAAATTTCCATCAAAACAAATTTCGAGAGACAGTATATTAAGGAAACACAACCTTTGAAAATGGAACAAAGTAAACATGATAACAGCACCAACAAGGATATAATGTACCTTGGTCTTCTCGGCTGCGGCTTGAGCAAGAGCCGCTAACTGAGCCCTGTAACAACAACAAAATCAAATAAAATCAGGCAAATTAAAAAGATAACATGATGTAATAATTTAATTTAAATTGTAAAATTATCAAATCCGCACCTTGTGAGGCGTTTGGTGACATTAGCATTAGCACCAAGATCTGCTGGGTTGATCACAAGATTTTGGATATCTTGAAGTACTTTTCTGTTTCTTCCTTCAACCCCCATATTCTTTTGCTTATTCTCACCTAATTCCATTGACAAAAATCATAAATCAGACATTAATTCACTGAACAGTTTGCAGAGAATCACGTAAACCCTAATACTTAACTAAACCACCCTCAGATTTCATTTTAAAATCATTGAACCCCATTTACACACTGAACAAATAATCACAAAAAGATTCAAACATTGATTGATAAATACATTTTCTAGAAAATTATATAAACCTTAAATACTTAATAAAAACTACCAAATCACCCTCATATTTCATCTCAGAAAACAAATCATCGCAAAAGATTCAAACTTTAGAAAATAAACAAATAAAAAACCAAAATTTTCCAGAAAATCAAATAAACCCTAATCAACTAAATTGACCAAATCACCCTCATATTTCATATCAGAATCAAATCAAAGATATCATAAACAAATAATCACAGAAAGATTCAAACTTTAGAAAACAATAAGGTAACCCATTTAAACAGTGAACAGATAATCACAGAAAGATTCAAACTTTAATAAATAAAAAATCAACATGTTCAAGAGAATCAATCACATAAACCCTAATAACGAAAATTACTAAATCATCCTCAATCTTCAATTTTTCAGAGTCAAATCAAACACAACAAAAAACGTAAGAAAAGAAAAGAAAAAAAACAAACCTCTGGGTTGGTTTTGTTCGGTTGGAGCAATGACAGCTCTAGAAGCCATAGCAGTAAGTTTATGAGATTCTTGAAAATTAGATCCAAAAACACCACCAAGACTAGAGAAGATCGACGAAAGAAACACGTGAATTCGACTGTTCCTCGTCTCACCTTCTCTTCCTTCCCCTCCTCCTCTTTCTTCGTCTGTAGTCGCCACCCTCAACAACGTAATCAACTTTAGTAACCTTAACACACACCCACAAAGATTTCTTGTCTGTTCTCTCTGTAACAATAACGATGATGATTTTTTGAGAGTGTGTGTGTTCTGTTTCGTGATTGCAACGTTTGGGTTTGTTTTATAAATGATGATTCTAACGGTCGAATTGTGGATTGAGCTTGACCGTTGGATCTTTGGATTTGTTATCCAACGGTTGTCGTTCACGTTTTTAACACTTTTTCCTTTCTTTGTACTTTTTTCTAGCCGTTACTTCATTGCTTCTAACCGCTCCTATTTTGATCCTTTTTTCATTTTTTTACTCTCTTTTTTCTTTTATAATTTTTTTGAAACCATGTTATTATTATTATTTGACTAGTTATTCTTTCAAAAAAAAATGTATTTGACTAGTTATTATTCAAAAAAAATATTATTTGACTAATATTTTTTGATAAATTTTTTATTATTTATTTATTCAAAAAAAAATTATTTGACTAGCTATTATTGTATTATATATTATTATTATTATTTAGATTAGATTAATGTTATCATAACATTATGGTCGTTGGGTTGATTTTCAAATTAACTGGACCGTCATAATATTCCTAAAGACCTAGGATGCCCTCATGAGAGCTCTCAGACCCTCTAGAAAGTCTTGGAGCCCTCCACCAGGCCTTAAGCGCCCTGTTAATGGGCTTTTAGGCCCAAGGCGCGCTTCCCTCGTAGCACCGCCTCAAGCTGCTTCTAGAAACGTCTAGAAGCCGCCTAATTACGTTAATACCCTTGTTACTTGCTACCTAAGTAAACATGAAATCCGGCCCATAGGAGGCTATAAACCCTTGAGAACCTTCTAAAGACATGACCAATACAATACAAACTCTAATACGATTATTGTACTTTTTGCAAGTACATTAACCAATAATATATTGTTTCTTATGTATTGGCAATTGATTTTTCTATTTTTTTTTGTTAGAGTTTTTATTATTGTTTTAAAAGTTTTGTCGTAAAAAAATATTGTTTCAAAAGTAAGACAAAGGATATGCAATTTTAGTTTTTTTAGTATAAATAATTTTATATCGACAACCAATATTTTAAGTGTATTTTGAAAGACTATTATATAATCCAAAACTAACCATAACCCATCCAAACTTTGCATTTAACGTCATGATCTAAATTCTTGACTACTTTGGATTATATAATATGAACTCATGCCTATATTGGTTTAGATTATATAATCCAAAGCGTGCCTACATAGTGTTAAAGATTATGATTTGCGGGGTTTGACACATTTTAGGTTATATAATCTGAACCTTGTTTAGAACACAAAAAATAGAAAGAAAAAAAAACTATCATTAAATAAATTCTACAAGAATTAGAACATAAATTAAACATAACAATTTCAACAAGATAAATCAACAATGAAATACAACAACGTAAAACAACATAATCATAGTTAAACACAGACAAGATCATGGAACAGCCAAATAAAATTTTTCTTCAAGTTACTACATGTAAGTCCTGATTTATTCGTAGGTCTTGAGCCGAATCAAACTTTCTCGAATATGATGAAAAGATCTAACCAAGGAAGCGTCTAGCTAGATCGGCTCCTTCAAACTATACTGATCAGTTATAGAGAACATGATTCTCATGTCGTGGTCATTCCAGAGCTTCATTTGGGTGAAACCGACATGCCTCTTTGATTCGATCAACGTACAATGATACTCTACACTATTAACCCTTCTTTTGTCTCAATGGTTGAGACGACTATCAATTTGGTACAACTGATTCTTCAAGCCAAACAACGTGAACTCTAAATAGGTTAGGCTTCTTTCTGTTGTGGTAAACTGCAGCTAGTATAGTGGTCATATCTATTAAATAAGTGGTCATGGTTTTATGGTGTGGTTTACAGACGAGTGGTCAAAGTTGATTGTCAAATATCAACTTGTATACTAGATCCTTGTTTAAAAAAAACTTGTCTATCAGATCAATTTGAATCTAAGATTGTTCGTAATAGTTCTCACCTTCTTCTACTCCGTCATCTTATATTACCGAATTATTTGGAGGGCGCATGAAAGGAATGACAATTCTTCTCCCCTTTGTCCCTCTGTGTGTTTGTACTACAAATTTAATTTAGTTTTAGGTGTGAAACATTTTATACTAAGTAGTATTATGTTAATCACAAAATATGTTGAAATAAATCATTAAGTTTTATTGTCAATTTTATATTACGCCATTTAAATTATGTTATTTTAAATCATGTGGTTTTAACAAGTTTAGTTTGATCTTGTAACAAAAAAAAGCAAGTTTAGTTTGATCTAAAACCAATAAAATACAGTTCAAATTTCATAATTCAAAATACGCTTTAGATTACAACAGGGTGAAATGATTGTTTCAAAAAGCGCACGAGAAGTGCAGGGAAAGAAATTATGTTAGGAAGGTGACATAGAAATCAGAATGTGCAATTGAACCCCGTAGAAGTTAACTAAATTACTAACATTGAAAAAATTGAATATATACGACCGACTCAATAATTAGTGTCATAGTTCTTACATCAAATACCTATTTACACAGTGTTTGGAGGGAGAGAATTAGGGAGGAGAGAAGTATGAGAGAGAGAGAGAGAGACTGCAAAGAAATGTGTAATTTCTCCTGTTTGGCAGTGCACTGAGATGGTGAAGAGATAAAGGATTTTTGTGGTCCCTACCACTTTTTACTTTCTTCTCACATGAGCGAAGAAAGAAGAGAGAAACATATATTTTTCTGCACTTTTCATATATACCCTTACCTTAGGTACTGTTTCTTCACTACCCTGATGGTTGAAGTTCTTTGAAAGACATGGACACAAATCTGTCATATTGTAGTTATTTTAGCTAAGATATATTTTTATTGGCTTGTGCCCGAGTCAAATTAACAAAAAAATGTTTAAAAAAAATAAAAACAAAGTAAATTATTTAATTAACCGTGAAAAAGCAAATGTTTTTTTTTTAATAGATATCTATGTTGAGCTAATATAAAAATAATAGTATTTTTTAGTGGAAATAATAGTTTGTTGATAGATTAAATTAAATTGGCTAATAAATTAATTTAATATGTAAAAAAATAATAATAAATCCTCTTCAAAAAAAATGTGTAAAAAAAATTAATTAATCATAAATTATATGTTGTTTTTATTGAAGGATATTTTTGTCTTTTCAAAAAATAGTAGCATCTATTTCTCTCTTCATTTTCTTACACCAAACAATCCATCAAATCTACTCTATTTCTCATCTATTTCTCTTTTCTCATACTCTTTCTCACCTATATCTCTCTTCTCACTTTCTTCTCACATTTGATCCCTATGGTTCATTGGTTTGAACTATATGTGCGATTTTGGTCCATTTAATTTTTTTTTAATGACTATAGTCCCACTATACTTAAGTTTTTCTGGAACGATTTTGATCCATTTGTTTTTTCTGGAGCTATTTATCTCATCTCAATTGTCCTCTAATTTGACCAATTTCTATGTGAAACACTGTTTGATTGTATGATCCAGAGATGGAGTTCTCAATTTGATTTTTTCTTTCTTTCCTTTTCTTCCCTCTTTTGACTTGAAAGAGTGAATATCAGTTTAGCTAACTTTATGTCATTCTAGTAGGCTTTTCGTGGGCAGTCTTGGATCCTTGTCTTGCAATGTTAGACCATGCCCAATGGTTTTTTCTTTCAACAGCGTTCAACACCCACTTTTTCAATTCCCAACACTCCACATCATTTTCTCTCTCTTATTCAACACTCATTCAACTTTTATCCTCTCCAATGGTTTTTCATTCAACACTCTACCCCACCATTTTTTATTTCTTTTATTCTTATTTAATTTTTGTTTTTATAATTACATAAAATTATCGATTATAATTATCGATTATAATTAAATTAAAATAATACAATTAACTCTTTATTTTTTAGTTTTTTTGGAAAAACAAAATTTTGTAAAATAATTTATTTTTATTTTCTTAACTTAAAATGCAATACAACAAACTAAGCGCGCGGCACACAAATAACTTAAAATGCAATACAGCAAACTAAGCATACAATACACAACTAATTTATTTAGTACGATACAAATCATCTTCAATCACGATACATTCCAAACTTTGTCCATATGTGTTTCACTAGATCTGCTTGCAATTCGTGATGAACATCTGGATCACGCAATTCGGATCTAGCCCGCACATGATTTGCAAAAGCTGGTAACACCTCGGTCGAGTATGGTTGCGGTGTACTAGATCCACTTCCCCAGGTTGCTCAAAATCGGTCCAACGTTGAGCATATGTATCTCGTTCATCCTCAACAATCATATTATGTAATATGATGCATGACCTCATGATGATACCCAAAT